>TARA_R110000744_G_scaffold75660_2_pt1 | contig 18233 bp, 11 predicted proteins | sample TARA_R110000744 | Tara Oceans TARA_R110000744 (sample SAMEA4398083) | marine metagenome | biome: Polar Biome; feature: [DCM] deep chlorophyll maximum layer (ENVO:01000326); material: water (ENVO:00002006), including particulate matter (ENVO:01000060) such as... | depth 36 m | reverse complement strand
GTTTCGGTGGTATGTCACAAGGTGGTGGTTCTAACGACCCAATGGCTAGAGGTAATGAAGAAATGGAATTTGATGCTGATATGAACTCGGATAGACCTGATGGTATGATGATGTCTCCAGATGAACAAAAGAGAATGGGTGCGAAGATAATGGGTGCTAGTGAAGAACTTGCCGCTTTAGAAACTGAGATAGCTAGTCATCCTCAAAGTAGAGAAATACCATGGGCTATGGAAGCTTTATCATTAATTAGAAAAGCAGGTCAAGAATTATCAATGGGTAATTTAAGTAGAAATACTATAGACGAAATAAATACAGCGAAGAAACGTAGTTGGTGGAAAAAACTTATCGCATGGATTGATAATTTACTTCACGAGTGTAATTGTGCTGGTGGTGGTTGGGGTCCTTGTCCTTGTTAAAATAATAAATTAAATATAGTAAATTATAAAACCCTACATTTCTGTAGGGTTTTTTTTTTATTTAATAACTTAATATTTATAGTATATGAAAAGAAGTTTAATTTTAACAGAAAGACAACTAACCAAACTAATTAAAGAAATAGGTGAGGTTATGACCACAGATAGGATACGTGGATATGCTTTTGATTGGGACGATAATGTACTTTTTATGCCTACGGAAATTAAGATGGAAAAAAAAGATGGTTTAGGGTGGGTGCCTATAAATGTAAGTACTGAAGATTTTGCAGATTTAAGAAACGATAGTGACTATAGATTGACAGACCATTCTTTTATGGATTTTGCAGAACCACAAACTTTTATTACTGATGTTAAAAAAGCGATAGATGATAAAAAGTTTGCTCCTAGTTTTGAAAAATTTAAAGAATCTTTAATGTATGTAAATCCTTTTTCTATAATTACAGCTAGAGGAACACCACCACACGCTATCAAAGAAGGGGTTAGAATGTTAATTAATATGACCTTTGAAACTGACGAAATTAAGTTTATGGAGGAAAATATAAAAAAGACATATCCCTCAACCAAAGATATGTCCATGGAAGAAAAAATAGACTACTACTTATCCCAAAACGACTACTCACCTGTATCATCACCAGAGTTTAAAGAAAAGTTTGGTTTAGATGCTGACGCGGACAAACCTGAAGAGGGTAAAAAAATAGCTTTAAAGGATTATGTGGATAGGGTGGTAACCGGGGCTGAAAAATTAACAAATGGTGAGTACGATAGACTTAGTATTGGGTTTAGTGATGACGATAGAAGGAATATAGAAGCCGTCATGGACTATATTAAAAAAGAACTATCCATAGAATATCCTAATGTAGAATTTTTTATTTACGACACATCACAGGGAGAAAAAAACAAGATTATAATATCAAAGGTTGGTAGCTAGTATTATTTTGCTGCAAACGTATATTTATATATAAACTAGTAAATACTGAACTTAGGTAATATTTATTAACAAATAAAAAAATTAAAAATTAAAACAACATGGCCGATTTATTAATGAAAATGCCCGTACCGTATGAACCAAAGAAAAAGAATAGGTTTATAATGAGATTTGACTCTTCTTTGGGTATTAACGAATGGTACGTAGAAAGTACTTCAAGACCACAAGTTACTATAGGGTCTGTAGAAATACCTTTCCTAAACACCTCAACATATGTAGCTGGTAGATTTGTGTGGAACACTATTAATGTTACATTTAGAGACCCAATTGGACCATCAGCTTCACAAGCTTTAATGGAGTGGGTTAGATTACATGCTGAGTCTGTTACTGGTAGAATGGGGTATGCCGCTGGGTATAAAAAGAATATAGACCTAGAGATGTTAGACCCAACAGGGGTGGTAGTGGAAAAATGGGTATTACAAGGTTGTTTCTTGACAGATGTTAACTTTAATGATTTAGCGTATAGTGATGAAGGTTTGGCCAACATAGCAGCAACACTAAGACCGGATAGGTGTATATTAGTTTACTAATTTAATTTTAAATATAACTTTAAGAAACCCACAATTATGTGGGTTTTTTGGTTTTTAATACTTATTGTAGATATTGGTGGGTTTTTATTCACTTAATAAATAACTTTTTCTATAATTGTTAATAAATAATATACTATATAAAATGGAAAACTTACAACAAAACGAAATAGACCCATCAATCCCGTATGATTTAGTGGAATTACCATCTAAAGGTATTTTCTATAAAAATAGAAAAAAAACTTTAAAAATTTCATATTTAACTGCAGCTGATGAAAATATTTTAACCTCACCTAACTTATCAGAATCTGGTGAATTAATGGATACGTTATTAAAAGCTAAAATTTTAGATAAAGATATTAGTGTTTATGACTTAGCTGAATGTGATAAACAAGCTATATATGTGTTTTTAAGAAATACTGCTTTTGGTCCGGAATATAAATTTACTTTAAAAGACCCAGAAACGGGTAATGACTTTGAACACATTGTAGACCTCTCAGTGTTAAGTACTAAAGAAGTGGACACAACACCTAACTCTGATGGAACTTTTGATTTTACACTACCTAAATCGGGTAAACAGAGTAAATTAAGACTACTAACACCGGAAGATGCTAGAAACTTTAAAAAACTAGAAGAAAGTTATAAAAGTATGAAGGTAAAACCTATGGCTACAAAAAAGTTAGAAAGGTGTGTTGTAGAATTAGATGGTGAAAAAGACCCAATGACAATAGCCTTGGAGATACATAAATTACCACTAATCGACGCACAAGAAATTAGAAAATTTTTAAGTATTGTGGAACCAGGTTTAAACTTAGATAGGATAGCGAAATCACCATCTGGTAAAGATGTTAATTTTACTATTAATTTTGGTTTGAACTTTTTTCGTCCTTTCTTCGGGCTATAGGTATGCCCTATTGGAAGAGATTTACTACCTAACTAAAAACTTTAATTTCACTAGAGAGGACATTTTAAAGATGCCAATCTTCGAAAGAAGGTTCTATCTTAACAAATTTTCAGAAGAAATATTGAAAAAAAATCAAGCAATCGAGACTGCTAGGAATAAAAACCAAAGGTAAAATATTTATATACAAACAAATGTATGTATAAATTATCTTTACAACTCAAAATAGAGAGTTTTCTATCTAACGGAAAACCCTATCTAGCCTCCCACCCAGAATTAGGTGTACCTTTAGGTGTGTTTAACACTTATGACGAACCTGATTACACATCCAGAATTAAATCTATTAGGAAATTCGGTAAAAAAGGTAATCCTTTATCTCTATTATTAGCTAAAAAATTAGGAGTTAAAAACCCAATACCTTCTTATTTAGGTGATGTTGTTTTTAAAGATAGTAAAGGAGTTGAGATTAAAATTAATAAATCTGAATTTGATAAAGTACTAAGAAAGGAAGGTTATACTAAAGGGTCAACTGGTTCCGATAACGTATCAAGAGATTACGATGTTTTTGGGGAAGCAGAAAATGTATTACTAGAACTAAGTAAACAAAGAACTCAGGCAGACTTAACACTTAGAGATACGATGGGTATGATACAATCTCTTGCTGGTTTAGCTGATGGTGGTGCTGGGGATAAAACAAGGGCGTCAATGGAGGCTTACTTAGATATTTTATCACTTACTGATACTATGCGTAAGGGTATCATTAAAGAAATGGGGATGGACGAAATCTTCATGGATGATATTATATTAAGTATAACAAGTGCAAGTAAGGGGTTAGCTGGATTTGCTTTAACAGCTAATGATGTTTATGAAGTTTTACAGGGGGTTACTGAAGAAACAGGTAGAGCGTTTTTAATACCTAAAGAAGCTTTAATTAACGCAACAAAACTTGAAGAATTATATGATATAGATATGGCCAATGTTATCAGTGAATTTGATAAAATTGGTGTTGGGTCTATAGAAGCTACGGAAACTACAAACCGAGCGATAGCAACAGCTGGTAGGTATGGAGCTACGGTATCAAAACTTCTCCCAAAAGTACAACAAAATATAGCTAAAATTAATACCTATGGATTTAAAAACGGTGTTGATGGTTTGACTAAAATGGTTGCAGAAGCTCAGGTGTTAGGGTATAATTTTGAAAACGCGATGCAAATGGCTGACAAAGCCTTCACACCTGAAGGTGCAATTGAAATGGCGGCAAAACTACAGATGATTGGTGGTGCAGCTAGTGAACTACTAGACCCGTTCCAATTAATGTATATGGCTCAAAATGATGTTGAGGGACTACAAGACGCTATTGTAAAAACAGCAGAAAGTGCGGTAATGTTTAATAAGGAAACCGGTGAGTTTGGTATATCACCAGGTGAAAGAATGAGGCTAAAGGCTATGGCTGAAGCTACAGGTCAAGATTATACTAACCTTGCTGAGACAGCAATTAAAGCCGCGAAAAGAACTCAAGCTATAGGTAAACTTGGGGGGATACCCGAACTTAGTCAACAAGACAAAGAGTTAATTGCCTCTATGGCGGATATCCAAGCTGACGGTACCTTTAAAATAAAATTAGGGGATATGGGTGAAGACTTATCTTTTAGTGAGTTACAAAAAGCAATAGTTGCGGAGGGTGGTATGCAAGGTGGTATCATGGATAAACTAAGAACACAATCTGAAAAAGATGCGATGGACTTAGACGCTGTTAATAAAGCACAGCTTACCGTACAAGAAGGTATGGCGGCGAATACAGCACTCATACAAAATCTTTTAACTGAAGCTGCAGCTTCCGGTGTTTTAGGTACTTCAGCTCAGGAATTAGCAAGTCAAATAGCGAAATCTGGTTTAGGTGATGAGTTATTAAGTGGTACCATAATAGGAAAGAAAGATTTAGGTTCTTTATTAAGTGGTGCTGGTGGTGTGATTGGTGAAGTGGCAGATAAAGCATCTGGGGATAGTTTGGGTAACGCGTTTAGGGGTTCCCAAGCAGACTTTGAAAAAAGAAATCAAAGTCCGGCATCTGGTGGTCTTTATTATGGTGGTGGTTTAGAAACGTCAAACCCACAAATGACAAACCCAAAAGAAATAGAAAATTACTTACAAAACACACCAGAAGGACAAGATTTAATAAATAATTACGTAAATAACACATTAAACACTAATACCCAAAATAGTTCGGGTGGGAAAGAGGTAAAAGTTGTGTTTTCACCATTAGAAATAAAGTATGACGGTAACACAATAAAACTAACACCAAACCAAGTTAGGGAGGTATTACCACCACTATTTGATGAAATTGCTTTAGGTGTTAGTAAAAGTGGTCAAAAATCCACAACACCATAATTAGAAAACGGTTAGATAACCTATTTATAATAAAAGATTTTAAACTATGTCCATAGGAAAAAATACAGGAAAAAATTATCCATTCACTCAGGGAGACTTTAATGTTTCTATTACTGGTACGCAAAGAATTAGAGAGGCTTTACTTGGTAGGAATTTGGATGGTTCGTATTTAAACAGAGGGAACCCAATACCCCCAAACGGGGACCAAGAACCCGGTAGTGTTGTTGTTGATAAACAAAATTGGAAATCTGTAGTGGATTCCCCCTTACCAGAAGACGTAACCAATATGAACGGTATACCACTAAAAAAGACACAATTTTTAGTAAATAAATATGGACCACAAACTGGGTATGGTAACCCACTATCAGTTGATGTTGTAAATCTGGTTACCGAAGCTCAACTAGAGTATGTAAGTCAAAATACATTACAACCACAAGGATTTATACCTGGAATTTCATTTGATAATTTTTCTTATTCTAATTATACAGCTATAGAAATATTACAGTCAGTTAATAGTAATAATGGTACTTTAGTTACTATAAACTCTATGGTTTTAGATGATTCTATGTTAATAAAATCATCCTTCCCATACTTAAAAGATAATTTAGGGTACAATATAGCACAATTTGATTTTAATGTTAGTGATAAGGGTGACGCCAGTTCAAATATAACAACATCACCTGGTGCACTAATACCACCAAAATCAGATTATCTATCTAGATTAGAAGGGGCATTTACAATAGAATCAACAATACCCGGTAATTATTTTTTCCCAGTCACACCATTAGATATTAATGGGGTAGTTGGGCAAGGAGCTAATAATATATCCCAGACAACCATGGCTGGACAAGCCTCGCTTATATTAAATTCTATATGGAATGGGATAACTAACTCTAACCCACTACCGAACACACCTTTAAGTCTTCCAGCCCCATCAGATAAGTTTATCGAACATATGGGGAAAAACCAACAATCTATATTGTTTAGTAACCTTAATTATAACATATATAGACCAGATTATGGTAGGGCACAGGTAGACCCTTCAGTGACTGTACCACTTTCACACTATTATGTAGGTAGTAAAAATACAGAACCGGGGTTAATACAATCACCTATAGAGGCAACACCGCAAGATGTTTTTGGTAGACAGATAAGGGCTTTAGTTTATGGCCCTTCCGAAGTATATAAAGAATTTGACAATGTAGATGGTAGAGCTTTATGGAGATACTATCAGATGGGTTCACTAGGTAAAGCTACAACAGATGGTGGGACAATAGAAGGTGGGTTTACTTGGTTTGGAAAAAATTCCGTACAATCGATAGATTCATCATTTATGTTTTTCTCAACAAGGTCAGACTTAAAACCAAAAAAGAAAGGTGGTTTATTAGATTATACACAAAACTTAATGGATTCAGCACCACCTTACGGTGGAGCAAAATGGAAACACGCTGGTAACGCTATAGACCAAGTATCTAGAGTTTTTAATGATGGATATAAGAACATCTCAAAAGGTTCTAGAGTGGTAGACTTTATGCCTGGTGAAGTGGTTTGGAATTGTGTTGAATATTGTAGAGCGTGGACAAAAGATAGGCCATATACAAAATATAAAGATTTGGTTAGGAGTGGTGGTAATATGTGGAAAAATACAGACTCTATATTAGACTCTACTTTTAACTTAAATATAGCACCTACAAATTTAAATGGTGGTAAGTCTACCACAATGCCAGACGGTACTAAAGTTAAAAAATATATGTTTTCTATTGAGAATTTATCATGGAGGGGAACCAGTGAACACACTAATTTACCAGCTTCAGAAAAGGGTCCTAATGGTGGTAGAGTTATGTGGTTTCCACCATATGATATTAACGTAGGAGATACTAATTCAGCTAGTTGGAGTAGTACCAATTTTTTAGGTAGACCAGAACCAATATATACATACAACTACACAGAAAGATTGGGTACTCTTTCTTGGAAAATAGTTGTTGACCACCCATCTATATTAAACTCCATAATAGACACACAACTAAAAGGGATGCCTGATTCGGAAGCGGATGCCATTTTAGAAGCGTTTTTTGCTGGATGTAGAAAATACGACATATACCAACTAGCACAACAATACCCTAATCTAAGTTTTGAATTCATAAATCAAATACAAGTAGCTTTGGTTGGTGGGTCAAAAGATGTGACAGACGATTATAACGCTGACCAAAATAACACAACATTAGATAATTTATCATCTGAAGATGATATGGGTGGACATTTAACAGAAAAAGAAGCACAAGATATTGAAAATAACCAAAACAGGGATGCGGATAATGCACAAATAAATGTAAACAATGTTAATGAGGGTACGGTAAACGGTGGGTTTAGGATAGGATATTCGGATAAAAAAGCAACAATAACCAGTATAATTAGAAAACTATTAGGGGAATCAAATTACTTTACATTCCTAAGAGAACAATACCCATTTATTTATCAGTCAATGAGAGATAACTTAAAGTTTTTTCACCCAGCTTTCCACTCTATGACACCAGAAGGACTTAACTCTAGATTAACATTTTTATTACAATGTGTAAGACCAGGTAAGACAATACCAACAGTTACAGAACAAGGGACCACAATGGTAGACGCTGATAATACAGCTTTTGGCCCACCACCTATATGTGTTCTTAGAATAGGTGATTTTTACCATTCTAAAGTTGTATTTGACTCTATAAGTTACTCTTATGATGAAAACTTATTAGATTTAAACCCTGAAGGTATAGGTGTACAACCTATGATTGTAAGTGTGCAAACTAACTTTAAATTTATTGGTGGTCAAGGATTAGAAGGTCCTGTTAGTAAATTACAAAATGCGTTATCATTTAGTTATTTTGCAAATACAGAACTTTACGATGAACGAGCACAAAAAGTACAAGTTTCGGAATTTGATTCTATAAAGTCCCCATCTGAGGTAGCTGAAAACTTTGCAAATTTCTTTAAAAAACCAGAAGGTGGAACAGACCCTTCTGAAGGTGAAACCGGGGAAACCAATAAAAAAGGACATTTAGAAACTAATTAGTGATGGCGTTAACAGGTGAAACAAAATATAAAATTCTATACAATACATTCCTAACTAATACAAAAAATTATAGTGAATTTATTAATACTGGGTTTATTGACCTATATACCCAAAAAGGACACGGTATTCTGGAGGAATCTTTTAGGTATGTTAGTTATGAATGGGGTAACATTATGAATACCAACCCAAACTTAGTCGGTTTCCCTAACGACTCATTACAAAGATTGGATGATAAGTACGTAGAATTGAAAAATTCTATAACAGCACAAACAACAGGTATACAACAAGAATTACCTTTTGGTACCAATACTGACGATAGAGAATATGTTAAAAAAGTCTTATTAAAACACGTAAAAAGCTCTTGGGTTGATTTAAGGGGGTTATTTTTAGAATTTTTAATAGAACTAAGAGATAGACAAGTACAATTAACCAACTCAATAGACAAATTAAATTTAATATCTTCTGGTGTTGGTGGTTATTTAACTGGGAGTTCTAATAACGGACTTGTAAGTTTTAATTTAACAACAGGAACAAGTACTACAAATCTAATTCTACAAGTTTCCGCAACATCTAAAATTTTAGAGGTGTTCTGTTCTAACGCTTATGGGTCTCTAACACCAGAATATACAAATAAGTTATCATACTCTAACGAGTACTTATTTTTTATTGATAGATTAATGGATGAACAGATTATTAGGTATATGGATTCACATATGCACTATGGGGACGCTGAAAAATTAGTATCTTTTAGGTCAAATAAATTAATTAAAGATTTAACAAAGGCTAGGACAAAATATGGTGAAGGTATAAAAAAAGAAATTGTGGATTCTTATAAGACAAATTTATTAAAATTTGCAATAACTTTATTAAATTATGATACAAAAAAATATAAAAATTATTTTGATAAAACAAAACTACCTAGTAAATTAAAACAGGTAAAAAGTATACCAAAAGCGGTAGATAGTTTTGAAGTTAACTTTACACAGAGTAATAGTGACCTATCATTAGTGAGAGGCTTTTTTGATTCTACTACGATGGGTACAAACAATAGTAGTTATAATTTAAAAATAATAAAAAATATAAGCATAACTTAAAATGTCATATTACAATAGATATAAAGATTTTAAAATTAATGGTGCAAATAAAACAATACCATTAATAACGGTACCTAAAAAAAGTTCTGATAAATACCTAGTTTACAAAGTTGGGAAAAGTAGGTTAGATAAAATATCACAACAAATATATAATACCCCCTATTTTGGTTGGTTAATATTACAATCTAACCCGGAGTATGGGGGTCAAGAGTGGAATATTAAAGACGGTAGAATAATAAGAGTACCATTTCCACTAACAGTCAGTTTACAAGACTACAAAAGTGAATTAGATAAACATTTCCTATATTATGGCAGATGAGATTATTAACGCAAGTGAAAAAGTATACGTCGAACAAATATGTGACAACCTAGTCCTAATAGACCCAAATAAAATAACGAGTTCTAACGGACAAAGTATTGAAGACCGACTAGTTAGACATGAAGATTTGTGTATTTATGTAAATTTAGTGGCTAGGGTTATCCCCAGGTCTAAATTGGTGGTGGGTAAAGGAGCTTCGGATACTGGTGTTAAGGTTGAATTATTTGATGGCGAAATTAATTTTTTAAAACCAGTAGGTAAAAGTTCTTTAGATAGTGATTGGACCGAAGGGTTTACAGACCCATCAGTAAACAAAATTCAAAGACAAGAAGATACCAATGAGAAAGGACAAACTTTCCTATCTAAAACAATAGAAAATAAAAATGACTTCCAAGGGTTTGGTATTAAAAATATCGACATAAAAATATCTTCTTCTTTTATCCCAGAAGTAACTATAACCTTTGTTGATGTTAGGGGTAAAACACTGTTTGAACAAGCAGAAACTAACACACCATATACCGCATTTTTTCACCTACCTTATCCACAATTCGAACTAACCGTTAAAGGTTATTACGGGCAGGCCGTAAAATATCAGTTAGCTTTAACTAACTTTAAGGCTAGTTTTGATAGTAATTCGGGTGATTATAATGTTACCGCTAACTTTATAGGTAATCATATAGCCTTATTAAATGATATTAATTTACAACAGGCAATGTTGGCTCCATACCTTTACCCAAGTAAGACACAAGTTTCTGGTAGTTTAGAAGTTGAACAAAAGGGTTTAGGTAGAAAAATATTAGATGAGGTTTATAACATTTATAAAGAATTACAACTAATACCGCAAGATTTTCCACATTTAACAATATTTGAACTGATAGGTAAAGTAGAAACTTTTACAGACAACCTAAAGAAAAATTTTAAAAAAGTAGACTTAGAATTTACAAACGACCAAAAGCTATACCAAAACAAACTTAAAACATTCTACAATGCTATTTTTGGTACTAATGGGTGGGTAGAAAATTATATAAACAAAGAAGGTTCTATACTTTTGGATGTTAGTGTTGGTTCCTCTACTGGTGGTGGTAAAAAAGTTGTTGCTGCAGCTTTTAAACTTAAAGAAACAACAACCGAATACATACAAGATGCTGAAACTAAATTAAAATACATCATTGAAGGTTATAAAAAAATATTAGGGGAGAATAACACTTTTGGTGTGGGGAAAGGTAGAGGTTCTGTAAATCTGGTAAAAGACTTTACACTAGAAAATCAAAGAGCTAGGAGTAATAACGCAAAAAATATAAATGAAGTACCAGAACAAGGGTGGTACGTTTTAGATGATACCCCTAAAAGTTTTGGTGGTGTATTCACTAGAGTTTTAGCTGAGTTTGAAAAAAACTATAATGAAATACAATCCGAAGTAACAAAAAAATTAAATAAAGTATTTAAAGAAAGTTTAACCGTAGACCCAACAATTAGAAACCTAACAGCCGTAGTTATAGCTGGTGTTGATACGTATCTTAGAATATTGGATAGGGTACATACCGAAGCTTTTGAACAAAGAAATAATCCAGATAGGATAAAAGCCGTTATTACAGACAAACAAATGTATAAAGATGCTGTAAAAGGTGAAACGACTGTATTTCCTTGGCCACAATATTATGAATTTGATGATAAAGAAAATAAATTAGTTTTAAAATATCCTGGTGCGGCAGGTAGTCTGTCAACCACAAAAGCCTACAGTAAAAAAATATGGCCAGAAGTAGAGTTTATAGAAGAATATACAAAATCAGTTTTAACTAGAAAAAACGAATCACAACTACTAACAAATAATGAAGAAACATTTGTTGAGGTTACACCAATATCCGTAAGGGAATTTCCATTTAGTAATGAGATGTATAAGGCAAAAACAAAATATGATTTATTATGGGAAATAATTGATAGAGCTAACGACTTCACCCAGTACGTTGGGGTTACAGGGTACCAATTAGGTAAACCAAAACAATTGTCTGACGTAATAATACAGGCGGCTAGTAACGATAGTAAAAATTTAGAATTCGCCATTAAAGAAAATTTAGAACTTTCAGAATTTTTTAAAGATAATGGGTTAGATAATACGAAAGTGCTAGAACAACTATCAACGTCAACGCCAGATAAATTTTTATTATGGGATAAATTTAAATATATAAACACACCCTACATAAACAATAGAGTAAATAATAATAATATAAAAGGTAGTTTACCGACCCCCTTTGGTACAAATTTCGGACTATATCCAACATCCAGTGTAAAAGAAAAATACACAAGTAATGGTGACTATGGTATGTATAAAAACCTTTACTTAGAAAGTAAAAAAACAACAGATGCCTTTTTTGACTTTTACCCGTTTAATTATAGCAATAAAAATTTAGTAAATAGGTTAGCTGGTGGTTATGATATAGCTTCCGGTTCAGATTTTTTCTTAATAGATGAATTGGATATACAAACACAAACAAATGTTTATGGTACAGAAAACCATAAATTATTCTTCTCAAATCTAAACTGGGAAAGTGATAAATATGGTAATTTTGGCATAATGACTAAACCAGACCAATTAGACGTTATAAAGACATTTAAGTTAGAAACAGATTGGGCGGAATATTATGATACTACTGAACAAGACATACTATTACAACCTTTAACGGAAGGTATAAACAACACTTCTAATTTAAAACAGTGTGTGTCTATGTTAAATACTCCTTGGTTTGCCAACGCAATATACAGAGCAAACACCAAAGAAACCACATCAACAACAGACCCATATACAGAATCTGCTTATCTATTTTTAAACTCACTACCGATAGCTAGTACTTTAGAAAAGGTTATAAAAGAATTTAACAATAAAAATCAGTATGGTGGGTACGTAGCACAGTTAATTAAACAATTAGCCGGTTATCACGAATTACCATATTCTTTTATTTTAAAAATTGGTTCTATTTGGTGGAATTATAAAACTAACATCGCACAACCAGTAGAAGAAAGTGTGTTTGTTGGGTTAGGTGGGGACTCATTAACTAATATGGGTGAAGATGGTAACATATCTTGTGATAAATTTTATGTGGACTCAGGGTATGCAAACGCTTTTGGGTTTTACGATTTCACGCATGATGGTAATATACTACCAGGTTTAAACACAACCAACGTAACACTAGGTCTTTGGCCAAGACTTATCGACGCGACAAATAATATTGTAACCGGTACTAAAGTACTAAGTCCTGTGGGGGTTTGGGTCCCAACACCAATACTACAAAACAATTTTACAAACACCTTCCAACTAGAAATAGAAAAAGAAGAAAATCTTTCATTTGATAAAGATGGTATTTCTTATAATTTTTACACAACTTTCGCTGATTCCGCCACAATAGGTAATGCTGGTATTAAAGATGTGGACGCGACAGCAGACCCATACTACATATTGTACCCATCTGCTGGTGGTTTAGTAAATACCGATTTAAGTTTTATGGGTGGTAATATAAATACCGCGGGGTTTGATGGTAGTGCTAGATTTTTATGGGCTGGTGCTGGTTATGGTGCTTTTGATGTTAATAATGTGGGGACCCCTGGTTCTTACGGTGCTATATATGGTTGGGTACCACCTAGTAGTTACATGAAAAAAATTAATGAATCTATATCAGAACAAGAAGCTTGGAATATAAATACTGGTGTTTATGATGGGTTTAATGAGTTACTATCTGTTTTTCCATCACAAGTTTTAGATGAATTTGAGAAACAATTTTTAAATTTTTCACAATCACAAAACCCAGACGCTAGTGTTGTTGAAGGTAAATACAGTAATTTTAAATCCATATTTAAAGATTTTATGGTTCTTAAAAAATCTGAAGTAGACTCGGAAAAACCAGTCGTTACCACAGAAGAATTGGCAAAAAGTCAATATAAAAAATTCTTAAATGTGTGTAGGATATTTTTAAATCAGTCAGTTATTTACAAACATGGTTCGGTAAATGGGTGGGACATAACCGTAACACCAAGTACATCACTAATTAGTGGAAACACAACTTCAACACTGTCGTTAGTGTCTTACATTTTAAGTGGTAACACAACGTTGGGATTAACTAAATTCGACACTTCAATCATTACCCCAACTAACACATTTAAAAATGAAATTTCATTACACGTATTTCCTAGAGAATTTATTTTTTGGCCAAACATTGAATTTAATAGGGTGACAAAAATATGTTTAGATTTCTTTAAAGAGTATGACATATCACACACACTGGTGTACCAATTTGCCCCCATACTTAAAACATATATAACATCCACAGAACAAAATTCCCCAGGTGGAAGTGTTGGTATGGGCAAATCTACATTTAGTTTAGCTTTAACTAATATTTTAAAAGCGATGGATGAAACCTCAAATTTATATACAAATACACTTTTAAAAGCTATTTCTAAAATAGACCCATTTAAAGCTTTAAATGAATCAACCAACACTGCGGGGGATGACGATGAAGACCAAAGACCTAAGATAGTTGCGGATAATTTAAAATTGGAGTTATATCAGGTATTTAAAACTTTTAACGATAAATGGATATCAGGTACTAAAGTACAAGGTGATGATGTAAATACAAGTAGGACTGCGGGTTCTAACGTGACTTTCCACAATACAGTCATGGAAAGATTTATGTTTTTAGATAATGCTAATAGGGACATCGGTAATGAAGCTATTGTGGACATTTATATGTTTTTAGGTTTAGACACACCATTTACTAACGAACCAAGTACTTCTGTAAAACAAACAATAGGTGGTTTTATTAGTCACATGTGTAGTGTAAATTCATTTCTTTTTATACCACTACCAGCATATGTTAATTTTTATAACATGCAAGGTAATAATACACAAGCACAGGGGGATACTATGTTTGGTGCCTTTAAAGAGGTTGACACTACAAAATCTTCACCTAAATACCTATGTCAATATGTGGGTCCACCATCAACCAGTCTAGATATAAAAAGTTTTAACTATGGTTATAATAACGATTCTTTCGTTTTAAATAGGGTAAGCCCAAACCCATTATGTGGTCCAATACCTAATAGTGAAAAAGAAAGACAACTAAGTAATAAGGTAATGGCTTTTGCTGTTGATTTTGGTATCCCAAACCAACAAATTTTTGAAAGTATAGGACTGGACCAATCTGAATTTCCAAGTACTAGTGAAGCATTCAGAATTACAGAGGATTTAGGTAAAATGGCTAGTGGTTCGAAAGTGTCAACAAATTCATTAAATTTATTTAACCTATATAAATCCAGGTCTTATAAATGTACAGTAACCTCTATGGGTAACGCACTAATTCAACCAACAACCTATTTCCAATTACGATATGTCCCTATGTTTAGTGGTCCATACCTTATTATGGATGTTAGTCACTCAATAACACCAAATGATATGACAACAACGTTTACTGGTGTTAGAGTGGGTATAACAAGCTTACCTAAAGTTACGGATATGTTGGCTACGATTCAAGAAAAATTATTAAAACAATTTGATGAAATTGAGGAAACAATAACAGTAAATAAAGAAGATAGTCATTTAGACGAGTTTAACTTAACTAGTGTGGAGGTTGATAATAATATTATGGATTCCGAAACCGATATTAGCAGTCTAGATTTCCCAATACAAGACCCGGTAGACCTAAATAAAATTTCTACACCACAACCAAATCAAGCTTTTTGGGCTAGAAGGACAACAAATAGTGGTGGGGTGAAAATGCATAAAGGTATAGACTACCAACCAAAATTAGAGTTTGAGGGTGTAGATATTAATATTTTATCACCAGTTTCAGGTATTGTTACTAAGAAGTTTACTGGTTGTGTAGCTGGTAGTACTGAAAAAGCTAAAAAATGTGGTGGTGGATACGGTAATTCGTTGTATGTAGATAAAACACTAATTAAACAAACAGACACTACTGGGTGGGTAGAAGGTGCTATATCGAGATATCAATTTAGAATAGCTCATTTAAAGGAAAACACAATAATTGGTGTGACTGAAGGTCAAGGTGTTAATAAAGGGGTTAAAGTTGGTGTTATGGGTACCACCGGTAATTCAACAGGTACACACCTACACTACGAAATAAGAAAATACGTTATTAATAAAAATTTAGGAGAAGATGAGACATTCTTAAACCCAAATAACTTTAATAGTGAGTATTTAAATGAAGAAAAAACAACATAAATAAGTCTTTAAAGATTTTATTTATATTAAACAATATTTATATAATAAAGAATACTATGGTAACAGAAAATTTAAAACAAAAATTAGGTAACTTTTTAGGTAAAAACACAAACAATGTTGTCGATAATGGACAGACAAGTGAAGGTAAAGAAGTTTGTGATTTAGACACTGGAATTTGTTATACTGTAAGAAGTAGGGATGGTTTAATAGAAAGAGTAGAAAACGAAACTAGAGTTAATAGAAAAGTGCAGGTAGAATCACCTAACGGAAAAGTAAAACAATTATTAAATGGGTAATTTAAAAAAAAGTCTAAAAGAAGAACTTGAAAGATTTAATCAAATAGGGTATAACTCAACTAATCTAGAGGAACAGATTATGGGTAGTTCGGGTTCTGGGTTTGTTAACAATCAAGGTACTTCCGAAAATTTAAAAAACTTTAACAAACGACAAAAAGAAATGCGTGAGCAAGATGATGTCGAGGACACATCTGTTGAGGATGAGGTTAGTAGTTTTGCTGAAATGGGGATGGGTGATGAAGATGTTGATACTGAAATTGAAACTACTACCGACACACCACCAGCAGCACCACCAGCACCACCAGTAGCAGCACCAGTAGCTGATGTTCCTGTAACGGCAGATGTTGAAGAAGATAGTACCGAGATTGAGGTTACAGATTTAATTGATAAACAAGAAAATTTAGAAAAAAATACAGAAGAGACTAACGATAAGTTAGAATCGTTAATGGATATGTTAGATGGTATGGAGGAAAAATTATCAGGTATGGACCAACTAATGAACCAGATTAGTAGTCTAGAACAAAAAATCGAACAATACAGACCAAAAACAGAAGACGAAAAAATTGAAATGAGGAAATTAGATTCTGGACCATACAACCAAACACTAGCAAATTTTTGGGAAGATGGTCAGGAAAAGTTTGAAGCTCAAGGAAAACAAGAATATGTTTTAACAACGGATGATGTTAATAATTTTTCAGACTCAGAAATGAAACAAAGTTTTGATATTTGATAGTTTATAAAAAATAATTTATAATTAAAGCTCTAATTTACTTAGGGCTTTTTTTATATGATTATTTATTGTCATATAATTGACAACCACAAATAAGTTAGTTATTATTATCTAAGAAATTAATCATTAAATAAAAAATAAATAACATGAGTTCAAGTTTAGACGCTGTATTAGCCCAATACGAAAAAAACAAACAGACAACATCCTCCAAACCGAGAATGTCTGATGAAGACAGATTAAAACAATACTTCACTATTGCACTACCTAAAGGTGTTAAGCAAGGTGAAAAAAGAATTAGAATACTACCAACAACAGACGGTAGTTCTCCATTTAAAGAAGTGTTTTTTCATAACACACAAGTACAAGGTAGATGGATGAAAATTTACGACCCAGGTAAAGACTCTACCGGTAAACCAACTGGAGATAGAAGTCCGTTAAATGAAGTGGAAGAAGCTTTAAGGTTAGCTGGTGATGAACAATCAAAAGAATTAGCAAGAAGTTATCGTTCACAAAAATTTTACATAGTAAAAGTTGTTGATAGAGATAAGGAAGAGGATGGTGTTAAATTCTGGAGATTTAAACATAATTGGAAAGGTGACGGACCAATAGATAAAATCATCCCTATTTGGAGAAATAAAGGAGATGTTACTGATGTTAATGAAGGTAGAGATTTAATCCTTATCCTACAAGCAGTACCATTACCAGGTGGAAGAGGGGAATACACAACAGTATCTTCTGTAATGTACGAAGACCCAGGAACCCTATCAAAAGACCCAGCTCAAGCAAAAGAATGGACTTCTGATGAAAAAACTTGGAAAGACGTTTACTCCCAAAAGCCGGTTGAGTATTTAGAAGCTATATCTAAAGGTTTAGACCCAGTATGGGATAGTGAATTAAAAAAATACACATACGAAGACCCAAACGCTAAAACAAATAGTACTGTAGATATGAGTTCAACAAACACAAACGTCGACCCACAAGCAAACCAAAAAGTAGACGAAGATTTACCATTTTAAAAAAATTAAATAAATGGCACTAAAGAAAAGAAGTTTTTCCGACATAAAGAGTAAGTTCTCTAAAAAGGCTAAGTTCAAAGCTGATAAATTTTTTGACCTAGGACCAGAATTCCTTGACGCGACGGGAATACCTGGTCCAGCTATGGGTCATTTACAAATGTTCTTAGGACATTCAGACACTGGTAAAACAACTGCTTTAATTAAAGCAGCTGTAGATGCTCAGAAGAAAGATATTTTACCAGTAATCATTATCACA
>TARA_R110000744_G_scaffold1965_6_pt1 | contig 18302 bp, 21 predicted proteins | sample TARA_R110000744 | Tara Oceans TARA_R110000744 (sample SAMEA4398083) | marine metagenome | biome: Polar Biome; feature: [DCM] deep chlorophyll maximum layer (ENVO:01000326); material: water (ENVO:00002006), including particulate matter (ENVO:01000060) such as... | depth 36 m | reverse complement strand
CCTGAAACTGAAGCCATAGTCACAATTCTACCGCCTTGTTTAGCTCTTACCATCGGCATCACTATCGGGTGAATAACATTATAGAAACCATCCAGTGCGGTATTAATGACACTACTCCAGTCTTCACTTTCCATAGCAGGAAACGCCATATCTTTGGTGATACCAGCATTACAGACCACTCCATAATAAACCCCGTTTTCTACCATATCATTTTCAATCGCTTGTTTTGCTGATTGTTGATCACAAACATCAAACTGCAAAACGGTAGCTTTACGGCCTAGGGCAATAATTTTTTCTTGAGTATCGAGGGCGGCGTCAATTCCATTTCGGCAATGTACGGCAATATCAAAACCATCTTCAGCAAGCTTAATGGCAATGGCTTTACCTAAACCCCGGCTAGAGCCCGTTACTAAAATTCTTTTAATATTATCGGTCATTTCATTATTCACTTGTCATTGTTTTTTATTTGGATGTCTATGCGTAACTTTCTTGGATAAAAGCATCAGGATCTTTTGGCTGAAAGACATTGATATTGGCTTGCGCCAGCACGCTTTGCTCTGCACTTATTATTTCACATTCGAAAACTCTTAATCCGGATTCTTCACGGTATAATTCTTTAATGGTTATCGTCAGTGTTTCACCGAGCTCAAAGTGTGGGCACATAGTTTTATATTTTCGAGAGCCTAATAAAAAACCTATTTGTACGCTATCGTTATTATCTAATGCATGAGCACCAGCAAATGCAGCAATAGCCTGTGCCATATACTCACTACCAATATAACTTGGTACGCCTTTTTTAACGGCATTATAAAACGGACTCTGCTGGGTAATAACAACAGTACAACGGCAAGAGTCGACGTCATAATGTTCCAGAGAATCTACCAGAATCATCGGCAATTGGTGGGGTAATATTTGATTAATATGGTAATTATTCATGCTTTTTTCCAATCACTGCACTAAAATTATTACCACCAAAAGCAAATGAGTTGCTTAAGCAATACTGAATTTTATTCAAACATTCCCCTTGGCTCAGTTTTATCTGCGGTAAAAGTGGATCATAAACACCTTCTTTACAATTAGCAGGTAATTTATACTCGCTATTATCATCACTCAGTAATAACCAACAAAGTCCTAACTCTAATGCACCCGCTGCACCTAAGGTATGCCCAGTTAAATGTTTAGTTGAACCACAAAGCACATTATTGCCACAAATATCGGCCATAGCTAAGGCTTCCATTTCATCATTTTTAACTGTACCTGTACCGTGTAAATTAACGTAATCTATTTGCTCTGCTGCAATATTAGCATTGTTAATAGCCAGTGCCATCGCTTGAGCTGCACCGCTACCATCAGGAATAGGTGCTGATATATGATAAGCGTCGGAGGTTTCGCCCGCACCCAATAATTGAATACCGTCATCATCTCGGGTAACGACAAATAACGCGGCAGCTTCACCAATATTGATACCATCTCTATCGGCACTAAAAGGCCGACAAGTGCTGCTGCTGATCGATTCTAATGACTGAAATCCATTCACAGTAAGCTGAGTTAGACTATCAATACCGCCAGCAATAACCACATCAGCTAAATCGCTTTCAAGTAATGCGCTGGCACTAATTAACGCTTTGCCACTCGATGAACAGGCGGTCGAAATACCATAAACAGGGCCTTTCGCGTTAGCTAATTTAGCGATATAAGTTGCTGGTGCCGACATTTCCTGGACTTCATAGCGAAAACCGTCAGGAAATTGGCCTTCATTTTCAAATGCTTTTCTGGCTAATTCACCTTCATAAATACTGGCGGTGCTCGTGCCAATAACCACAGCAATACGGTGTTCACCATATTGGGCAGTTAACTGCTTCACGATGTCAGCTACCTGTTGGTAAGCTAAATAGGCAAGTTTATTATTATTGGTGGCAATGTCACTGATATCTTCACTATTCGATAATGCCACACGGCCAACGTATTGAGCAGCGTCTAAAGGCAAATCGCTATCAAGTGATAGAAACGTTTCTTCGCCAGATATTAACGCCGCTAAAACTTCCGCTTTATTGTTACCTAGTGCACAAACAACACCGAATTCTTTTAAACACGTGCTCACGAATTTTCCCTTTCAAGATTAGTTAAGCGAATACGATAACCACGAATTAGGTTTTCCAACTCATAGCCGTCATCACGTTTTTCTATTTTGATGATCACTTTATTATTCTGTGTAACGCTTCGTTGCCAAATAATGTTTTTTTCAGGTAAAGCAGACGATTGATTTACATCAACATTAGTACCAATAAGTGCAGATTTTACAGCCTCTAATGGCCAATTACATAACTGCATATCAGCAATAATAAAAGCGATATCAACGCTAGGTAGTGGCACATATTGATTAACTTCGCTCGCTTTGTCACTAAACCAAATAAAATCGAATAATGGTAAGCCTTGAGGGGAAATAGCTGCCATAGCAATTTCATCACGTCGATACTCAACTTGTGCTATAAACTGATGTGTTTGGTCTTTCGAGGTAATGACCACTAAGTGGCTTTCAACCGTTGCTATTTTATTAGTCGGTGGAGCGGTTAATAAAAAACTTAACTCATCAGCTAAAAATACTGATTTATTGTCCGACGTTAATGCACAAGCAGTGAATAACCACGCTAACAGCAGCAACAGCAGTGGTTTGCTTATCAACAAAAGGCGTTTACTTAACTCGGTTGACATATTTCTGCCAATACACTTAAGCGTCGAACACTTTTTTCAACATAAGGGTTTTTTTCATCCCATGCATAACCCGCTAAAATGGAGCTGATCATACGTCGTACTGAATCATCGTGTTGGTCATAATAAACCACATTTTGAAAGCTCTCGTCATACCAAGCTTCAACAAAACATCTAAAAGTATCAACACCAAACTTTAATGGCTTAGCATACTCATTTTCCCAGTCGACACTATTGCCTTGCAACTGCCTTTTAACCAGAGGTGCAGCCAAAGAAGCTGATTTCATAGCTATGGTGACACCAGATGAAAACACCGGATCTAAAAACTCGCCTGCATTGCCCAATAAAGCAAAGTTTTCGCCCCAAAGCTTAGTAACATCGGCAGAATAACCTTTGATGCTTCGCGCCTCCCCGATTGGCGTTGAATTTTTCATTAAGCGTTGTAAATTTGGATCTTGATTAATAAAATCCATCAAGGTGTCAATTGGCGATATTGATGCATCAAAGCGCTCAGGCAAGCCAACCACACCAACACTGGCACTACCGTCTGAAAAAGGTATCAACCAATACCAAACATCACTAAAGTTCGGGTTAACGGTGATCAAAATTTTATCCCGATCAAAGTCAGGGCAATCTATACCATCTTTAAAGTGGCTAAAGTAACTATGTCTGACCGGAAATTCAGACGGTAACTCTAGCTTAAGTAATTTAGGTAATACTCTGCCAAAGCCACTACCATCAAGTAAAAATTTAGCCTCTACTCGATAAGCGATACCATCATCATCTGAAACATCGAGGCAGACCTCAGGTTGCAGGGTAATCACTGAATTTACCTGATGACCATAGCGAATATCGACCTGTTTTTTTTCAGTTTCATCTGCAAGTAATTTATCGAAAATAGCTCTTTTCACCTGATACGTAGTGCCTCTACCCGCACTAAACTTTTCAGTAAAATCAAAAGAGGAATTCTTACCTTGCTTGTGAAATGCCGCACCATTTTTAAATTGAAAGCCATATTCTTGGGCATATCGATCTAACGCTTGCTCAAGACCTGCTTCTTTTAAAAATTCCATACACTGAGGTAGCAAACTTTCACCGATTGAAAAGCGTGGAAAATATTGTTTCTCTAATATCAAGACCGACAAACCATCAGCAACTAATAATGACGCAGCAACGCTCCCTGAAGGTCCAGCACCAATAATAACCACATCATATTTTTGATTCGTTTTTTGTGCAGAAGGTTTACTATTCATGAATTTCTCATATCACTTAAATTTATGTTTTTGGCAGAAATAGGCGCTAAAATAAAAATACTGATAATGCCTATCATCACAGTTAAACCAAAACTACTCACCGCAGGAGTAGCACTAAAAACCAAAATACCGAACACTGCTGCTGAAGATAAAGCAGACAGACTAATAGCTAAAAATGTTTTCACTTGCAGACCATGCTCTTGATAAAAAATAACGTAATCAATAGCTAAAGCAATAATAAGTAACACGGCTAGTAAATTAAATATATTTAAATGGCTAGAAAATAGCTGACTGAGCGTTAACGCGAGTAATGCGCTGCCTATGGTTGCAATAGCCGATAATGCTCCCGCTTTTAAACCATATTTAGCAAATAAAATCACCACTACGACAATAAATGCACTCGCTAACAACCACAAAATTCCTTGCCGATACTGACCAAGTGCATAGCTAACATCACTAGCGGTATCATATAAAGAAACTTGTGGGTTTTCAGCTAACCACGACAAGTTATCCGATGACAATGGTACTTGAGTGAGCTCCAACCATGACGCATATTCCAGACCATTTTCCGTATTATAGTGAGCAGTATAAGACTGGGCAATTTCTGCCATAGGGCCTTGCAGAAAATCCTGAAATGTTAACGGTTTAAAAGTGTTGATTGGGTCGGTCAAACCACTGAGCGCTAACACCTCTTGAAAATTACCTTGCTCGTCAGCCTTTGCTAATAAGGCATAGTGCTGTTGTTGTCGTTTAATTGAAGGTAACAATTTATCAACACCTTTCACCCTAATATTGGCTTGGCTAGCTAACACTCGATCAATCACTTGCTCTTGAATTTCCAACATTTCCTGTGCTGTTTTTGCCTTAATGACCAACCGTTGCGAATTGTGATAATTAAGCGCTTTAGCTACGCTAATTTCTTGATCAATTAGCCACTTAGGGCTGGTGTTAAGCAAACGTACATCATCGTTAAACTTAATAGGCGCCAATACAGTGAGTAAGACTAGAGCCAAGATCAGTAATGATATTACAACCTTTTTATAGTTAACAATTTTACTAAATACATCAATACCTTGCTGGCTAAAAGTTAGAGCAAAAGGGGAACTAGTTATTTTACTAAAGCCCTTTAACTGTGGTAATAAAACCAGCACGGTAATTAATGCACCAAACAGCCCGAATATCATAAAAACCGCCACTTGACTCATTAAAGATAACGGGGAAAAAACCAAAATAAAATAGCCAATAGCGGTAGTAATAAAGCCAAGCACTAAGGGTTTGGTAAGCGGGTTGCTTTTATGCTCTTGCTGGTGATTTTTTTTCCTGTCAGCATATACCAAGGCATGAAAACAGTAGTCTATGACTACACCAATTAAGGTAATTGCGAAAACCAAAGTTAATAAATGTAAGCTTTGAAAAAATAACAAAATGGCGATAAAACCATAGGCACTAGCAATTGATAACACCAATACCGCACTGAGTAGAGGCAGCATAGAACGAAAAGCGCTCCAAATTAGCAACAGCACGGCAATAAGAGAAAGTACGCCAAAAGTAGATATTTCGGCTTTCGCTTGCCCAGTAGATTCAGCCGTATGAAAAAGTATACCCGAGTAAAGTAATTCAACTTGTTCTGCGGTGCGAATGTCGCTAAACAACTGCTGTAATTTTTCCGAAATATCGACGCTAGTGTTAAGATCTAAGCCATCAAGCGTCACTTGTAAGCGACCAAGCAAGTATCGTTGCCCTTGCACGTTAACAAACGTCACACCTTGATCAAACTCAACGTCAGCTAAGTTAGATAATGCTACTTGTAAATACTCCGCTAAATTCAATCTCGGCGCCGTTGCTATGGTTTCGCTAACAAAAGGATTTGCGACTTGTATGACTTGCTTTGTTGCCAATTGCATTAACGCTTGGCTATTGCCGATATTTTCAAGATAGGAAGGCGCTAAGAAATTATGCCGGAAAGGGTTATAAAACTTAGCAATATCAGTTAAAGAGGGTTCCGCAAGCGGTACGATATTCACGTTAGCAACATCAGCCACTTTCGCCGCTAAAGCATGATAGGCATTAAGTGCATTTTCTCCAGCAATTAATACCATTAACTGCTGGCTTTTATTTTTAAATAGCGCCTGCTCTGCGGCACTAAAATCTTGCTGTTGTGCTGAATGAGGCAATATCGACAGCAAATTACTTTCAATGCGCCATTTGCCAAAAAATAGTAAGTATCCTCCTAGTAAAAATACCGCGAGTAATTGCAACCAATATAACTTTTTCAATTTATTGTAGCCGCGCACGAACAGCCTCTGGCAACATCGGCATAGGTGTCAGCTGCAAAGTGATTTCTGTACGATTACCGCTAAGCTCATGTAAAACAATGTGATTAATATCGTTCAGATTTTGCTGATTTATTTCTGGGTTATCAATATGGCATAACTGCACATTGTTGATGATTTTCGCTAGTTGGGGCAATTTAGGCGTTAAGCTTAAACAGTGTTCCGCAACGCTATTATTGATAATAAAATTTTCTGCTAATTTCTCACTATCGCCTGACATAATGTTTAATAACACCTGACTTATAGCGCTAGCGCCTTTAATTTCTTGGCTATCACCGGTATCATTTTCAGTAAACAGACCTGATTTTTTCAGCAGTAATGCTGAATATATCGGCTGTTCGGTTTGCCATAATAAGCCAATATTGACATCAAAATAGATTTCACCTTGCGACTTAATAGGGTGTTTTAACACCTTAAAATACTTACGTTGAACAAAGCTACCCGACGCGATAGGTATAGTGCTTAAGGCAATATTTTTGGACTGCTCGCCTTGAGAACTTGCAGAAGAAACACTAGTACTAAAACATATTGCCACCAGAAGCAACATCACCGCGATAGCGTGTGTTCGCTCAAACAATGTCATGATTACTCGTATTTATTTGATTAATTTTATCAAGTAAAATGGCCGGTGATACGTACTGCATTTCTTTGCTAGACAAATCTACCGCTACTTGCACCGTATAACCTTTGGTCAATTTCTTACCTGTTGCTGCACAACAAATAGTATAATTTATTTTCAACCTTGACTCATATTCTACTAGCTCAGCTTTAACGATAATTTTTTGCGTAAATACCGCTGAGCCAATATATTTAGTGCGCATATCAACAATCGGCCACATATAGCCCGAAGCTTGCATCTCAAGATAGTCGTAAGCTATTTTACGTAATAGCTCACAACGAGCCACCTCAAAATAACGTGCATAATTACCATGCCAAACCACCTGCATGGGGTCACAATCATGAAAGGGCACATCAATGATAACCTGCGCAGATAAAAATACCGATTTACTCATATAAGCTCCAACGCTGGGTTTGTATAGCATCTACGGTAAAGCGTAATAATCTATCTAGTGGTCGATCATCTAACAATGGTTCAAAAAATTGGCAAATATCATCATACATTTCCATAACAGGTGCGGGCAGAGTATCGTGATTAAGCTCATTATTTGCAATACGAATTCGAACACCTTGGACAGCCGCTAATAACGTACTGGCGAGCACTTGTTCAGTTAATTGTAATACTCGCATAGCATCGCGTGCTGCTATGGTACCCATGCTAACTTTGTCTTGATTGTGACATTCTGTTGAACGAGAAAATACACTGGCCGGCATGGTATGTTTCAAGGCTTCAGCAGTATAGGCGGATGCCCCAATTTGCACAGCCTTCAAACCATGATTTATGTAACGACGCTCACCCTCACTCATCGATAAGTTTGACGGTAAACCATTGTTATAGCGGGTATCTACCAAAGACGCTATTTGGCGATCGGCTAAATCAGCTAAATTAGCAACCGCTGGCTTCATTGAATCCATCACCATGGCAATATGTCCGCCATAAAAGTGACCACCATGTAAAACATGCTCACCAGGGCCATCAATAATAGGATTATCATTAGCCGAGTTCAATTCGTTCTCAATCATTTGACGAAACCAAGGTAATGAATCTTGCAATACCCCTATAACATGAGGAGCACAACGAATAGAGTACCGATCTTGCAAGCGATCAGCATTACGCGGATGATCAACATGATTCAGGTCGTTACGGATCCACGTGGCTATTTGTTGTTGGCCTAGATGAGGTTTCACCGAAAAGAGAATTTCATCAAAGTGATGGCTATTTCCCTTCAAGGCTAAACTTGCTAACGCGGTAATTCGTGCCGACAGCTTAGCTAAATACTGAGAGCGGTCAAAGGCTAAGCAAGCAATAGCGGTCATCACCGCGGTGCCATTCATAATTGCCAAACCTTCTTTAGGCCTAAGTACAATAGGCTTTAAGCCTAAGCTATTCATCACCTCAAGACTATTGTGTATTTCACCTTGATAATAAACATCACGTTCACCAACCAAAGCGCCAGCAACATAAGATAATGGTGTTAAGTCGCCACTAGCGCCAACTGACCCTTCTTGAGGAATAACCGGCACAATATCGTGTTGCAAAAATGCTTTCAAGAGCTCTAGTAATGGCCAGCTAACGCCCGAATAACCTTGAGTTAAAGAGGTTAAACGCGTAGCTAAAATAGCGCGTCCTTCAAAAGAGCTAAACATTTCACCAAGCCCACAACCGTGAAACCGTGTCAGATGCAAAGGTAATTCAGGCACTAAATTCAAAGGCACATTCACAGTAACAGAATCACCGTAACCAGTTGTTACACCATAAATAACACCGTCTTCTTGCAATAAGGTATCAAGAAATTTAATAGCAGAATCTATTTTATGGGTAAAATCAACCGACTCACTTAACTCAACATTAAGCTCTTTTTTCGCAATATCGACAATATTTTCTATTTTAAGTCGTGCTTCACCGAATTTAATGGTGTTTTGACTATTAGGCACTGATGTTACTCCAATTATTCATTTGTTGAGTTAGGACTTTTTTCTTCACGTATAACATTTTGATCATTTTGCCAAAAGTCGAAAAAGTTAAACCACTGATAAGGATACGCTAAACAATAATGCTCTAAGCGTTGCGCATATTTATTAACGACCGCGGCGAGTGACGCTTGTCGGTTTTTACGCGAAAACTTTAAACTATCGGCAACATGCTCAAAAATAACCCGGTAGTTGTTTTTTTCTTTTAAACAGAATAAAAAATACACCGGACAATCTAAAATCGAAGCCAAAATAAAAGCACCTTGTGAAAAAGCAGCTGGCTCACCTAAAAAAGGACTATAAATAACCCGCCCTTGTGTGGTTGCACTGGTACGGTCACCAGCTATTACTAGAATTTCACCGTTATCGATACGTTCTTTAAGTAAAATAGCTAAGTCTGCACCAACATGTGTTGCTTGGATTAAGTCGACATTTGAATCGGCATTAATTTTCTTCATTACCTTATTGAATTCAACTGCGTGATGAGTAAAAACCAATACGTTGATACGAGTCTGATAACGACCATGACCTAGTGCTCTACACACTTCTAAATTGCCCAGATGAGAGCCGATAAAAACAGCACCTTGCTGCTTTTCTTTTAATTCTGCAATCGGATGGGTTTGACTATAAGTAATACGGTCAGGGGTAATGCGTCCCATCCAAGCATCTATTTTGTCGAAAGCACTCTGGGCAAAGCTATAAAAATGTGCAATTCCCACGCGGTGGCTGTAGGTTTGAGTTGACTTTTTAAGCGCAAATATTCGTTGCCAATATTCTTTAGATGCCTGTTTACTCGCGCCGCCTGTAAAGTATAAATAAACCACTACAGGGTATAAAAAAATCGACAGTATTTTACGGCCAAATAATCGGTAAACAAATAACAGTAAATGTATACCTACATAAGTGCCGCGCTCTTGGATTTTAGACCAATGCTGAGTATCTGCCATTTTGTTAGGTCAACTTTCTTAGCAGTAACATAGGAATACGCACTAACATGCCAAAAAATAGCCGCGTGTGCATCCATGAAATTAATAAATTATCTTCTAATGCTCTGAAATGAGACACGCCATGCTCTGGGTAATCCACTGCAGTATCGATGAATCGAAGTTCGATGTTCTGCCAAAAAAGTTTAACCATGACTTCAATATCAAAATCCATGCGTTTACCAAGCTTTTGTTGTTGAATCAACCCAACGCTAGCGGCCAATGGATAAACACGATAGCCACACATGGTATCTTTAATTTTAAATGATAATGTTTCAATCCAGACCCAAAAATGGGTGATATTACGCGCGTAATATCGATGCTTGGGGATAGAATCATCGTAAATAGGTTTGCCACTAATAAGCGCTTCAGGGTGTGCTTTTGATTCTGTAAGGAACTTTTGTACATCATTTAAATCATGCTGCCCGTCAGCGTCTACCTGCAATGCATGACTATAGCCTTGTGCGTATGCCGCACATAATCCTGTTTGTACTGCACCACCTTTACCTTGATTAATGTCATGTTCGATCACACTTAATCTGGTGTGATTAGCCGCTAAATCACGGAAAAGTTGAGTGGCCTGTTCATGACTAGCATCGTTTACCATAATTATCGGTAAATCAAATCGCGTCAAAGTCGTGATTAATTCGTCTAATAAAATAGTATGATTATAATTAGGTATAACAATACAATAACTCACGCCGTTTCCTCAAAAACAATTCTGCCTGACGCATGTTGACCTTTGTCAGAGGCGTAAGAAAACAATACTTTATTGCTGGTTTTTCTAGTTAAGGTTAAATTAAGTTTCTGTCCTGGAATGATAACAACCTGAAATTTTAGTACTTCAATATTTTTCACATCTAATTCAGTCAGAGAAAAGTTTTGCTTTGCATATTCAACAGCCCAATGAAGCTGCACGACACCCGCTAAAATAGGCGCACCTGGAAAATGCCCGTTAAAGTAATCTAAATCCTTCGGGATCAATAATTGTAATACAATTTGCTCCTCATCAGTATACTCTGCTAATACTTCAGGCCAAATTTTCACTAAATCTTTATGAGTGCCCACAACATCAGTCAAACAACTTCTCCAAATCACTTAATACCAGTTTTCCTTGCGAATTATACGGGAATTCAGCCAAATATCGCCACTTTTTTGGTAAACAAATACGCTCGATATCATTAAGTAGATGTTGTTTTAACGCATTGTTAAAAAACAATTTTCCGTTTTCAAGTAAACCTTGTTGTCCGTCTGGTGTTAATACCAACACCGCTGCTAGTATTTTTCGTGCACTATCAGAGCGATTGGTCATTACAATGATTCGCGCTTCTGCGATCCAGTGATGTAAAACTAACTGTCGCTCTATTTGATTAAGATTAACTCGCTTTTCTTCAATTTTAACTGTTCGATCCATTCTTCCCTTTAAGAGAAAATGGCCTGCATCAAGCAACTCGACTTTATCATCAGTTAAATAAGGTTGTTCAATAACATAAGGGGAGAATATAGCTAAGCGTTGGCTATCAGCCGCTATATATAGCTTAATGTTAGGAAACACCTGCCAAGGTTCATCTTCTGAGTGTTGACCACGTCGCCATGCGATACCGCCGGTTTCAGTGCTGCCATAAACTTCTGTTGGTGCGATATTCATTTGCTGAAACAAAGCTTGGCTGGTCGCTAGAGGTAACAAACCTCCAGAACTAAAAATACCAATAAGGCTTTTCGAATAAGGCGCTAAAACATTATCAAGCGTTAATCTTTGTAAGTGTGCGGGGCTTGAAACAAGCAAACCCTTGACTGTTTCTGTGCCCTTAGTCTCTGCTAACTCGTCCAATATGCAGCCAATATGTTCAGGATATTCAAACGTTTGGTTAACAATAGTTTTGCCTAACAATAGCGGTACTAATACTTTAAATAACAGACCATAAATATGCTGATGAGATACAGTACTAATAATGACATTACTTGCCTGATAAAGCGCAGAGAACTCACTTTTTAAAGTGGCTATTTCTAACCATAATTGCTGACAATGTTTATGAATCGCTTTCGCTTGCCCGGTTGAACCTGAGGTATAAAAAGTAATTTCACCAACAAATAACTTAAAAAATTGAGTTCGTGTTAAGTAATGAGCTGCAATAGCTTGATGAACATCAATCGACTCGGTTATTTGTGGTTTGTCTGACAATGCTATGGTGCCAGCGGTCGCGTCACATTGTGAAGCTAACTGATGCAAAGTCCCCACTTGGGCATTGGGTGGCAATAGAACACGTCTTTTTTCAAAAATAAGCGCAAATAACCACACTGAGAATTGATAACTGTCGACATTAAAGAGTAACACCCTTTCAGCATCAGTTTCTTTTACGGCTATTTGGGCTTGAGCAACATCTTGGCAAAACTGGTCAAAAGTGATGTTATCACCATTAAGATAAAAACAAATATCACTCATTATTTTTAGTGCTCTCAGACAGTTTAGGTGCATCAACACTAAGCAACAGGTGTTTCTTTTTCACTTTTAAACGCACTAAGTATTCAACTAACATTAAAGTTCCCATCATGACATAGGAGACGAAACCGTTATAAATCATCCAACTATCTAACGACATAAACACTGCTGTATACAAAGAAACTAAGCCATTAACAATAAAAAATAGACACCAAACTAAAGTAACTTTAGCCGTATATTTTATTGCCGGTGGAGAAAGGTTCTTTTCACCCAAGCGAGCAAAAGTCTCAATCACCGAAGGGGGCTTAAAATATGAGTAGGCAAACACTACCAACATCGCGAAATTTATTGCCAACGGATAAAGCTTAAAACCAATAGTACTATCAGTAAAAGCACTCGCCATAATAGCGACGATACCCAACATTGAAGCAGGCAAAAGCCAAGGTAGTTTTTTTAAGTTCGTTCGAACCAAAAAAATTCGCATTAAGACAAAAGCGATTAAAATAATGGCTAAGTACTCAGGTTTGATATTATTTAAGCCAATATAAACAGCAAAGGGATACATCAATAGTATCCCCGTTGTTAGCGCCGTTATAAAAAACTTCACTAAGCGTTAACCAATTTTTCAACCTCAATAACCACATCTTCAACCGTTCGTACTTTCTTAAAAGCTTCAGGGTCTATTTTCTTACCAGTGATTGATCTTAGCTTAACGACGAGGTCAACAGCATCAATACTGTCTAAATCTAGATCTTCATACAGGTTTGCTTCTAATAATATGTCAGCTTCATCAACTTCAAAATCGTCTCTAATAATTTCAACTAAGGTTGAAAAAACTTCTTCTCTTGATTGCATAATCATTTCCTTTACAACCTATTTACGCTTTTGCTTGTTTAACAAATGCATAAAGTGTATTAATTGATGAAAAATGCTGCTTAGTTTCTTCTGAATTAGCATCAATTTTAACATTATAGGTTTTCTTAATTGCTAGACCTAACTCTAACGCGTCAATACTGTCTAACCCTAAACCGTCAATAAATAATGCTTCATCGTCTTGAATATCAGTTATTTCAATATCTTCTAGGTCTAAGGTATCAATAATTAATTGCTTTAGTTCTATCTTTAAATCAGCCATATTTGCTGAGTTCCTCTCTAAAAAAAGTTTCCAAATCTCGATTATATTGCCGAACATCTTTGGAGGTTTTTGACATATTATTTTCCGGCAAAGTAGGTGAGTGTTCTACGACCATTGCTGAGAAATGCGCTTTCGTTTTCGGTATTCTATACCAAGGTACATTTTTTGTTAATGTTGAAGGAATGACTTTTAACATTACCGAAGTCACTTTAGCCTGACATCTGATAGCAATATTAGCCGCACCACGTTGAAACCGTAAATCTTCATCCGGTTTTGTTCGTGTCCCCTGTGGAAAAATAATTAAATTATTACCCGCTTTTAATGAAGCTTCACAGTCATTTAACAAATCTGCAGGGTCAGCATTACTGATATAGCCCGTATTACTTACAACACCCTTTAAAAATACATTGTTAAATAAATGTGTTTTTACTACACAGTCTGCATTTGGGATCAGAGAGATGAGCACAACTACATCAATCAACGAAGGGTGATTTGCCATCACTAAATGACCATTAAGCGCCTTTAATTGCTTTGCTTGTTGTAAGTCAAACTTGAATATTCCAACAAACTGCATAAAAGCAATAAAAAATTTAAACGTATAATGGACCGTTTTTCTTGCAGTAGCCTTTTGCGCTTTTGTATCTTTTATCACTAAACGCTGAACAGGCAACACAAACAATGAAAGCAACAAGCCACCAACACCAAATAGTGCAAAGCAAAGTCCTGTGGCTATAACGCGCCACAAATAATTAAGCTGTTGTAGCATATTTACTCAAAAACCAGTTGTAATTGCTGCTCGATAATACTGTTTCTTGCTGATGGCTATTATACCATTGAGCAAAGCGTAATGAGGCGGGCATACTCGTAGTAGACGACTGTAAAAAATATTTGAAATTAAAGGCAATATTTCCTTCATTTGCTGCGTGTTTCTGCTCAGAAGGCAGTGAAATCACCATGGCGATGGCATGCGATAATTGTCTTTCATCTTGAAAACCAAGATAAGTTTTAGGCAGCTTTTGGTCGGCATAAATAAATAATACTTCTTCTGCAAGGCCAGACTTTAACCTCACATATATATCAATTAAAGCCATCATAAAACTGTCTTGACCAGCAGATATAGCATTGATGGCTTGTTTATTATTGGTTAGTATACTGAATAGACTTGGAATGGCGTTATGTACAGACAGTCCAAAAGCAGTCGGTGATAAGGCATTTTTATCGGCTAAATCGGCTAACAGTTTAGATGTTTTTGGCAAGTCACCATGACGACTAGAAAAAACAATCGGGAGATCTTTTGTAACGCCACTTACCGCATTATTGGCAACTAACAATGCCATTTTAGCAAAAGGGCTTAAACGCCTTCTTTGCATCGGTGGCACAAAGTCTAATTTTGGCCAAACAATTTCATCTTCACCAAACTCAATAGCTTGCTCAACTGTCAATTCATCACAATGTGCATACCAAACGTTTAAATGGCGTATATTGACATCCATGGCGAATTCCTGTGATAAAGAGCGACTATAAAATAAGGCCGGAAATGTTATACAATAGGGTTCAACAAAGCAATTAAAACAGCTGTTTAAATTACAATTCAAGTCATATCAAACTAATAAAATTTCATAACGTGATGGATCATTCAATTGCCTAATATTTTGAATATAAAAAATGAAAAACTAGAAAATATCATTCAACTAGATGGAAATTTTTGTATTTTATGTAATGCAAACAGCATCAAAGCAAGTGCTATAAGGACACTTGCTAGTCAACTACTCTTCGAGCATGAACTAGATATAGTTCAGCAAAGAAAACAGCTTAGTGCCAAAAAGGAGTACATCGCTAGCCGTTTTTTAATTAAAACCTTCATTAGTCGCCACTTTGAAATTTCGTATAACACCATACAACTTAGCTTTAATAACAACCTAAACAAATTACAAGCCGTGGTGAACAATAAGCCATTGCCTATTAATATTTCTTTAGCGCATTCCAAAGGCATGGTGTTATTCGCCATCAGTACTGAAGAAGCCCTGATCGGGGTTGATATTGAATATCAAAATCTCGACAGAGATATAGTTGCGTTGTCTGAGCATTTTTTTCACCCTAACGAGTTCAGCGCTATTGCCAAAGGTGATTACATTAAATTCTATCAACTGTGGACTCTTAAAGAGTCCATAGCTAAGGCAACAGGACAGTCTATATATCAGTTACTTGGACAAGAGACACTACAAGTCCTGAAAGGCTTTCATTACACATTAGCCCAACATAATGGTTTTCAATTAGCGGCACTTCAAAGTGGTGAATTTAGCTCACCATCATGCTATTTATTAGATCTGGAAAAATTACTGCAAAGTTATGATGAATAAACTTTTAAAACTTTATCGAGCACACTTTCTGTTACGCTGGTTTTGGTGGCTTGCTGTGATTATTCCTGGCGTACCATTTATATTATTTTCTGTTGTGTTTCAGTTGTATGCTCATTGGCCTAGAGACTATAGCGATATTAAAATCGGAGCTATCAACCCGAATACACAATATTTATCATTTTCAGCTCATGGCGTAAAAGATAGCCCTGAAAGCTGGAGTAACGAACTACAAAACCTTATTAAGCAAAGCAACAATGAACAACTTACAAACCTTACGAAAGCGCAAATTAGTTTAAACTGGCAACCCTATTCCGACAATGCTTTGGTGTGCTCGGTAACGGGGAGCAATATTGGTCATAAACTTGCAAAAAAAATAGCTTTACTACCCAACCTAAAGGCAGTCCACCTTGTTGGTCATAGTTGTGGTTCTTTTGTTATTTATGGTTTATGCGAAAAATTAAAACAAATAAATCCAACAATCAAAGTGCAAACAACTTACTTAGATCCTGTGTCAATTTATTCAGGAATATTTTGGCACTATGGCGTTGATAATTTTGGTGACTGCGCAGACTTTAGTGATAGTTACATTGATACAAAAGATGGTGTGCCTGGCAGTAATGAAAAACTGAAAAATGCTTATACTTTTGACGTCACTAATATTAGGTTGGAGCAAAACCTGCCGTATGCGCCACACGCTTGGCCAACACATTTTTATCTTGATGCATATAAAAACAAACAAGTACCTTTGTACTTTAACTTCCCAAGTGGTTTAGATAAACGCTTTGATAAAAACAAATTGATCAAATGGTGAATATTGAAACGCGCTATGGATAACTAAGAACGACTATGTGACCTGGATATTGCCTATACGGATGTAGATATTTAAGTTATGTATGGAACTGATAACCTGCCCGTTCGTCCTGAACATTAAGCCATAAACAACAGGTTATTTATGGCTTAAATTTGACTATATCGACTATTTAGTGACGTTTTGTACGTCGATAGCTCGTAATAAATTATTGACCCAATTTGCATATTGACGGTGAATTTTTTGCCCGTCATATTTTAAATTAGTTGAACTTTGATAATTTACCGTTAAGTTTTTATCATCATGTTTAATTAAAATAACTAATTGATGCTTACGAATATCTAATGTAGCTAAAATTTCGCCTTTCGATTTCACTTTAGTTTTCCAACCAAGTGATGCTGCGGCTCTTACAATAGAACGCTCTATATCTTTCGTAGTACTTTCTTCTTCGCCATATTGCGCAACCGGTTGATCGACATATTGTGGCACTGGAATTGTTGACTTACAGCCAGCAAGTACAAACAATACGACACTTATCACTACTACATAAAAATTTTTCATTTTAAATTCCCTATTAATATTCGCTAAAAAGCTTACATATGGTCCATAACTTCAATTGTTGCTGCTTGTTGTTTCTCAACAGCCTTCAATTTCCAATCCGGCAAGTACTCATTCATTTTTGAACTAATACTATTGGCATTTTTCAATGCCCATTTTTCAGCTTTTGCTCCACTTTTTACAAACTGACTGTCTTCAAGCATTTCTTTGAAGTCTTTTGAATCGTACTTAAATTTAGCTGACTGATCATTTCTAACTGGATGCATTGAAAATCGAGCTTTCCAAAAACCAATTCTTGGACTAACAACGGTATAATAGGTCTTACCTTCCAAAACATGCGCTTTTAAGAAATCCGCGCTTTCCCCAACCACCATAAACATATGGTCACCGGGTGAAGTCATGTAACTCACTTTAGTATCATTTGACACAATACCAATAAATTCAGGTGCTCCTGAAGTAATATCATAAACAGACGCTTGAATGGCTTTACCGGTAAATGCCGAGCGAATAAATACAACTTGTGATTGTCCCGCTCCAGCGTTGGTATGAGCCTGGCTCGCTGATGGCTCCATTAAAGTTGACTGACAACCACTTAACAACAATAAAAACAATACACTAACTAATAGATTTTTAATCATGATTTTCCCTAATAAATTATTATTTTTCCGGCGCTTAATATACCATGACACTCATGAAAAATTGCAAGTAACTTAAGACATAAAACAACATTTGTTTACAAATAATTCACATTAGTCTGACAATAATCTATGTCATTATTGTGTTGTTTTTGCTGACATCGATAAAATTTCTTGTTGACGTAGTCATCATCTAAGCAACAAAAATGCTATTGCTTGGTAGGTAGGTAGGTATAAGTTAGTTAGTCTGTTGCTATGTAATTTGTTATTATCAATTTATTACAAAATCTTGAATGAATCACGCTTGCAAAGGAATTAAAAATGCTACAAGTGCTTTTGGTTGATGACGATTCTGAATTTACAGAAGTCGCGTGCCAAATAATAGAATTTATTGGACATGATGTCTGCGTAGCATCGAACTTAAAAGAAGCTAAAGAATGGCTTAATCAGCAAAAGTTCGACCATGTTTTACTTGATTTTATGTTGCCCGACGGCAGCG
>TARA_R110000744_G_scaffold203817_1_pt1 | contig 18325 bp, 39 predicted proteins | sample TARA_R110000744 | Tara Oceans TARA_R110000744 (sample SAMEA4398083) | marine metagenome | biome: Polar Biome; feature: [DCM] deep chlorophyll maximum layer (ENVO:01000326); material: water (ENVO:00002006), including particulate matter (ENVO:01000060) such as... | depth 36 m | reverse complement strand
TGTGGTTCTATAGAAATAGGAAGATACAAGCAATCATTGAATATGATTGAAGGCGTTTTTAATTTTACTTATGAACAGTGGGCTATGATGTATGAGAAAATTAATGAACTATACGATTTAGACCCAAAGCATTACTGGGGTTACCCGTTTCTAAAAGCATTAGACGGCGATATAATGGCACAGAGTATTGATGTTATGGAATACAGAATGTCAAATGAAGATGTACATCCTAATGCAAAAGGCCATGAATGGATAGCGAGAGAGTTTTATGAGTTATATGAAAAAATTTATTCTTAAACTAAAATTTAAATACAGAATATTTAAAATGCGTTTTAAGAAATCAGAAATTAAGCGTGATGATGATAAAGGATTTATATATGAAGATGACTAGATTTATATTCGACGTCGATGGAACACTTACTCCAAGCCGACAAAAAATGGATCCTAAGTTTAAACATTTCTTTTTGAAGTTTATGGAAAAGAATAAAGTATGGTTAGTAACAGGATCTGACTATGCAAAAACAAAAGAGCAGTTGGGTGCAGATATTACTGAAAACGTAGTTACATGTTATAATTGCAGTGGATCTGAAACGAGACACAAAGGTAAGGTTGTAAACGCTTCGAGTTGGACATTACCTGACGAGGCACGATCATGGCTTGATATGCAGCTTATATTATCAGAATTTAAATTGCGTACTGGTAATCATATCGAGGAACGTCGTGGTTGTATTAATTATAGTATCGTTGGTAGAAACGCTACGTTTAAAGAACGTAACACTTATATCGAATATGATAAGGTAAGTAAAGAAAGAAGCAATCTAGCGAAATCATTTAATTATGTGTTTGGTAGAGAATCATTAGGTCTACATGCTGCAATTGGTGGCGATACAGGTTTAGATATATACCCTATAGGAAAAGACAAATCGCAAATACTTGATGATTTTAATGATGACGACGACATTCATTTCTTTGGAGATAAAATGGATATGAGCGGTAACGATTACCCATTATCTTCAAAAAATAAAAACGGTACTAATCACCACGTGAAAAATTGGCAAGAGACTTTTAAAATTTTAAAGAAATACTGAGGAGAGCACTATGTTTACAATCGAAATGGATTGGGATGAAACCGCAATTACTGTATTAGATCAAGGTGGAGAGCATGAAGATGTTCAGTTCTTGATTTACGAAGATATAGTTTACATACGACAGTTTGATAATGATACCAACATGCATACATTGATTGAAATGTCACCTGACCAATTTCACGAAATTATGGCTTCAATGAATTTACCAGAAGGCGCATATTTAATGGGAAGCGGCAAATGATCAAAATCTATGGAACACCAACGTGTGGCTTTTGTTTAAGAGCAAAGAAACTGGCTGAAAGACACGGATTAAATTTCGAATACTTTGATGTTACATATTCAAAATATAGAGATGAAATGAATGAAGCTTTAGGATCTGAAGCAGTAACTGTACCTCAGATTTGGTGGTATAATAAACACATCGGTGGCTATACAGAGTTTTCTGAAGAAATAGACAATACGCGAACTTATGGAGACGGTGGTTTTTAACGGTTTACATACATGTTCAAAAGCCGTATACTGATTCTAGAAACAAACTATAGGTAATATAACATGTCAAATAACGTATCATTTGTTAACTCACTAATGAAATTCAAATCTTCTGATAAGTTTGAAAACTTCTATACATCCACAAATGCGACTATGCAATGTTATATAGAGTATGTTCCAACTGTAGGTTGGGTTGCTTCTTATGAAGATCCTAATAACTTGGAGAATTGCGATGAAGTTGCTTTAACAGCTCCATCAGATTGTGTTCGTTGGTTGGAAACTATAGTTTCTATGGAAGCTAAAGTTCCTTTTAGTGTAATATAACTGTTTACAAGCTTGTTCAAAAGCCGTATACTGATTCTATAAGCTGAAACAAAGGAAAACAAAATGTCTTACAGAATGACTAATTTAAATACAAACCAATTCATCGCTGAAGACGTTGTCTTTTCATTTCAAAAGGCAGTCGCAAATAAAGATAACCTAGCCCAAGGTTTTGGTTCTACTTCTTTTTGGAATTTCGTTTCAGCAGACATGCACATGGATCTATCAAAGCAATATGACGATACATACATCGATGAGTCTTTTGACTTTATGGCTGATTGTGAAGTTGAAGATCGTGCATCTGAAATCAATATGTTGGAGTTTGCATAAATGCATATGATACAAGGTGTTCAAGTCCACGGCAAGATGAAAAAGAAACTAACACCAAAGGATCGTTTAGCTGCCATTGAGCACGAAAAGTTCCTTAAAAAGATGGGTGTTGGTAAAACCAAGTCTCGGAATACGAATACTATTCCAGACTATTCATCTAAGAATACAGTCAAGCTTAGCAATAAAGTTGCAGGACATGGTCCAGCTAAAGAAAGTACAAAGTATACTGGCGATTATATTATAGGTATTGGTCAGATGCATAAGTCCAATGGTGTTCCTATTACACGCAAAGAAGATGCTATTGCTATCGCAAACATGAGGAGATAAAAATGAAAGTAACTATGGTCGATCCACCTTCAGGGTGGAAATACGGTTTTCCAAAAGCATTACCAGATCCGTTGCCTCAGCCTTGGAGTTTAGCTCTGTGGTTGATCTCAGAAGGTTATCCAGAAATGGAACTAACGAGATTTGGCGATTTCTTTCAATACGTAAGACAATGGGAAGTAGATGATGAATCGTAATAACCCTTATACCGATGTAACTCGAGTTGAAGTTATAGACAATAACGGACGCTCATATGTTAAGTACGATGTGGTCGCAACTTCTACTTCATTGCAAGATGACGGTAAAACTTTAAAAATATTCGTTACCTTTGAAGAAGAGGAGGAAATCTGCATTGATTGAGATGTGGTAAACCCGGTATAAATAGCTTCATATAATGTATGGAGTTATAAGCATGTGGTACTACAAGGGTGAAGAATTTACTTCTGAAATGATTGGTGATTACATTGGGTTTTTATACGTAATCACAGACAGATCAAACGATAGGAAGTATGTTGGCAAAAAGTTGTTAATGTCAACGCGGCGGCTTCCACCGCTAAAGGGTAAGACTCGAAAAAGAAAAAAAGTCGTCGAGTCAGACTGGAAAAAATATTATGGTTCTTCAGATGAAGTTAAGCTAATGGTTGAAGAAAAAGGTGAAGACAATTTTCACAGAGAAATTATAACGTTATGCAAGGCTAAAGGGGAACTAGGCTATTTAGAAGCCAAGTACCAATTTGACCATAACGTCTTGTTGCGCGATGACTACTATAACGGCATTATTCAATGTCGTATTCACAAGAACCACGTTAAAGGATTGACATTTTTGCTAGATTGATGTAGAATAGTAATAAGAATTGAAACTCGGAGAAAAGAAATGATCATCACCAAAAAATCAGCATACTCAGGGATACAACATCGTAAAGATATTCCTGTCTGCCCAAAAGATTGGGCCTTATATCAAGGCGGCTACGGATCAATATCTGAAACTATGCCTTATCTAACAGACGAAGATCGTGAATTTATTCTATCTGGAATGTTGCCAAATGAGTGGGCGTTAGCCTGCTCTGAGATCAAAGCAATAGTTGAGGACAGCTTTGCATGATAGTACTATTCAACGGACCTCCCAAATCCGGTAAAGATCACGCTGCAGATTATTTCAAGAATAAAGGTTGGAAACATCTTTCATTTAAATACCAGTTATATAAAGAAACTTGCTTGTATTTCAACATACATTATACGTGGTTTATGGAACGATATGATAATCGAGCTTTAAAAGAAGTTCCACACATAGATCTTGGACATATGTCGTGTCGTGAAGCTATGATACACGTATCAGAAACAGTTATTAAACCTCGTCGTGGTTTAGATTACTTTGGAAAACAAGTAGCAGACGAAATCGATTTAAGCAAGAACTATGCTATCTCAGACGGTGGCTTTGTAGACGAGCTAATACCCGTTATAAATAAAGTTGGTTCAGATAAATTCGTACTAGTACAACTTACTAGAGAAGGATGTGACTACTCAACAGATTCTCGAAGATATTTCGACGGAAATATTACATCTCAACACGTCATAGGTCACACTACAGAAATCAACAACAAATATATTCTTCCTCATAAGTTCGAGGTAAATACGCATAGAATTCATAATAACGGATCAGTTGAAGATTTTGAAAGAGTGTTAGAAGAAATATACCGAAAGGAATTTGATGAAAAATCAAAAGAAAGAACACGCTTCAAAGCCCGAACCACGAAAAACGAAGCAGCCTATATTCTATGAAAATCCCTACGATATTGAAACTTTTATTGAAGGATGCAGAATTGCAGCAGCAGAAAATAGAGAGTTTCAATTCATAGATAGAGTTTTAACTCACATGCGAATAGATCCATTACAAGAAGTATCTACTGTAGTATTTACAGTTCTTACAAAAGATCTAGAACTAATGAAGTTTGAAGAAAGAAACTATTGACATTTTTAAGGTAGCATAGTAGATTTATGTATATCTTAACAAAAGGAACTATATCATGGAAAAAGATCAAACAATCACAGCACTACGTAACGGCATTTGCAACGTCATCTTCACAAAGAAGAATGGCGATAAGCGCGCAATGCGCTGCACTCTTGAGGCATCTCTTTTGCCGACAATGCCGGTTGTAGATGAAAATAACCCAAAACCAGTTCGCAAATCTAACCCTGACGTAGTAGCGGTATATGACCTTGAAGCACAAGGTTGGCGCTCATTCCGTTGGGATAGCATTGTGAGCTTTAGCAACGGAGCTTAATTAATGAGCATGATTTATAAAGGCCAGATCGTCGAGTCTGAGCAATCTAAAAATTCAATTGGCGGCACAGAAATGATGCGTCGCCGTGTACTCGACAATGTGGACTCAGAGCTCTTGGGGAATGTAGCAATACATTTCTCACGTCCTCGTGAGATCCCAGATGATGTGGCGCTTAATATTCTATACTGTCACGATCTCGCTGAAGATCCTGAGAACCAGATCTTACTTGACGGAAAATGGAATAGCTTTGATCATTTTGTATTCGTAACACAATGGCAAAGAGATCAATACGTACAAGCGTATGATATTCCTTATTCAATGTGTTCAGTTATTCCAAATGCAGTTGAAAAGAACTTTACTCCACCTGAAACTCCTGCTCACGAAGGTAGCATCAATTTCATCTATCACACCACACCTCATCGTGGTCTTGAACTGCTATATCCAGTCTTTGACGCACTATCTAAAGAATATCCTAACATCCATCTTGATGTGTATTCTTCTTTTGCAATCTACGGTTGGGCTCAACGTGATGAACCGTACGTAGATTTGTTTACGCGTATTCATGAACACCCTGCTATGACTTATCATGGTTCTGTTCCAAACGCACAAGTAATCACGGCATTAGAAAAAGCAGACGTATTCTTGTATCCAAATATCTGGAAAGAAACATCTTGCATCGCTTTAATCGAAGCTATCAAGTGCGGTGTATTGTGCATTCACCCTAATTACGGTGCTCTTACAGAAACTGCAGGTGGTGCAACTATCACGTATGATTATACTGAAGAAGTTCAAGACCATGCAAACCTCGCTTACTCAGTTGCTAAACAAGTGATTGAAACGCAAAATGCTGACAATGAATTTCTTAAGAAGTTCACAACATCGGATCGCGCATTTTTGACTCGTAACACTATCAACATATTCCAAAATAGCTGGAACAAATTGATCAGAGACTTAAATGAGCGATGATAATGTAATATCCTTTCCAAAAGATAAAATGTTAACTCCTCCTCAAAATGCTAAGGAGTTAGCAGAATCTGTAAAGGAATTTAAAGTTGGTCACGCAGATCAAATCGCGGAACAACTTTGGGAATACGTATTACATGAAATGATAAGAGCTGGAGTTATCTTTGAAAAAGACACAATGAAGTCTTTCCCTTCTATGGTTTTAATTTTAGAGTCTATCAAATCGCTCCATCTCTTGTCTGTAGGAATACATCACCCGTTGCAAGATTTCGCTAACGATTCTATAGATGTAGAAGAGTTTGAAAAGGAATTGGGAATAGTTGTTGACACTTCTGAATATGAAGAATAGAATAAGACAATAATAATAATGTAAACTGGAAAATATAATGGCTATCTTAGTAGACTATAATCAGGTTATCTTAGCCTCGTTGTTCGCGAGTATTGGTAATCACACAAACATAGATATTGACGAGAATATTATTCGTCACATGTTCTTAAATTCTATCCGCAAAAACCGCAAGATGTTCACTGAAGAATTTGGTGAAATTGTAATTTGTGCAGATGGTAAAAACACTTGGCGTAAAGAGGCATATCCTTATTACAAGGCTAATCGTAAAACAAACCGCGATAAGTCTGATCTTGATTGGGGTAATCTTTTTGCTATCATGAATACAATAAGAGACGAGCTCAAAGAGTTCTTTCCTTATAAAGTAGTTCATATTGACCATTGTGAGGCTGATGATATTATTGGAACTATCGTACATGATAACGGTACTGAGCTAAATATGGGTGCTGAAAAGTACCTTGTACTATCAGCTGATAAAGACTTTATTCAATTGCAAACATATGCAAATGTAAAACAATACGATCCAATTCGTGGTCGTTGGTTAGAAAATAGCGATCCTGACGGTTATCTTGCAGAACATATCTGTAAAGGTGATACGGGAGATGGTGTTCCAAACATTCTTTCTCCAGATAATTGTCTTGCAATTAAAGAACGTCAGAAGGCAATGACTCAAAAGCGTTTGGCGTTGTACAAAGGCACTACTGAAAATATGGATGAAGAAACCTTACGTCGGTTCCACAGAAATAAGATGATGATCGATCTTAAGGAAATACCAGTTAAATATCAAGAAGAAATTCGTCAAGAATTTAATAAGCCAAAAGATGTAGGACGTTCACAATTGTTCAACTTCTTTATCAAAAAGAAACTCAAAAACTTAGTAACAGATATACAGGACTTTTAATATGGCAGTACGCAGATCAATCTCTGAAATATGTGCCAAGTTTTCTGAATTGTCTTCTAAAGACGATAAAGTAGCTTGGTTGAAAGAAAATGACTCACAACCTCTTCGAGTTGTTCTAAAGAATATATATGATAAGAACGTAAAATTCTTAGTACCAGATACTCCACCACCGTGGAAACATAATGACTATGAAGATGAAGCAAAAGCTCTATTGTATAGAGAAGCTCGTCGACTTAAGATTTTTGTAGAAGGCGGCGGTTATGATCAACTTAACCAAATAAAACGAGAAACGTTGTTTATATCGTTGCTAGAAGATATTGATAACGATGATGCTGAATTGTTGACCAAACATATGATATCGCAGAAGCCTATCAAAGGTTTAACAAAAGCAACATTAAGTGAAGCATTTACTGATTTAATTCAAGAATAGAAGAGAAAAATGGCAAAAAGTTTTAAAAAATTCCGCGAAGACTACGATGAATGGGGTAGAGACGATGACGAAGTCTCAATTAAAGAAGAACGTATGCAGCAGCGACGTGATCGTAAAAAGACTAAGCGACAAGAGAAATTAGCCAATTTTTCTGAAGCAGAAGATAAAAAATAAGGCCTATTTGAATTTGTTTTATAATAAGTGTTTACACTGGTTTAGAATCAGTGTAGACTTAACCTATAAACAAACTTAAACAATAGGAAATATATCATGGCTACTTCAATTACAAAATTCGATCGTTCATCACTTCGCAACTTGCGTGACGAAATGCAAGCTTTGCTTGAGTCATACGGTGTCGAAACAAACCTAGAATTTAGTGTAGGAAATATGAGCTTCTCAGACGCAGAAGTAAATATCAAAATTGCAGCTAAAGTAAAAGGCGCAACTACACAAGTTGATCGCATCTTGCAAATGGAAGCAGATCGTTTAGGTCTTAAAATGGAAAATGCACGAGGCGAAAAGTTAGTTTCTTACAAAACACGAGCACGCAAAACACCGTTTATCTATTCATCACCAGATGGAAAAATGTATAGAACTGATGAGCGCGGTGCTCAAATGCGTTTCGCAGCATAAAGGAAATCAAATGAAAATCAACGAAAAATTAATACTAGTTGATTGTGACGGGGTACTGCTTGATTGGCAGTACTCCTTTTACAATTGGATGGCTAAACGTGGACATACTCCAGTAGTAGATGCAGAGTATGACATGGGCAAAGTGTTTAATATGCCTTACGAACAAGCTAAACAATATTGTGAGTATTTTAATTGCTCTGCAGCTATTGGTTGGTTAACACCGTTCCGAGACTCAGTTAAATATGTACGCAAGTTGCATGAAGATCACGGCTTCGTATTCCATTGTATCACATCTCTTTCTACAGATAAATACGCTGGTAAGCTACGAAAGAAAAACCTTGAAGCCCTGTTTGGTAAAAAGGTTTTTGAAGAAGTAATTTGCTTGGAATGTGGCGGTGATAAAGATGAAGCTCTTGAGCCCTATCGTGATACTGGATGTTTCTGGGTCGAAGATAAACCAGAGAACGCAGAACTTGGTACACAATTAGGACTAAATAGTTTTCTAATCGATCACCCTCACAATAATAATTTTGAGTCAAATAATTTGACAAAAGTTGCGAATTGGGCCGAAATCTATGGCCTTATCGTATAAATACAAACATGGAAGGAAGTGTATTGCCTAGTTATACTTTTAAAAATAATGAGACAAATGAAACTTACGATACGGTTATGACAATAGCCGATCGTGAAAGCTTTCTTCTCGACAATCCCCACATAACACAATTAGTTGGAAGACCACCGTCTATTGGTGACTCAGTCCGTCTTGGTTTAAGAAAACCTGACGACGGCTTTCGTGATGTACTAAGAAATGTTCAACATCATCACAAAAAGGATAATATCAATACATGGTAGGATCCTAAAGGAGGTTTCATGGCAAAACAGCGAAGATTATCCCGCAAAGAGAAGCGTAGAATAGAAAGAGATCAAGATCATATGATGGGTATTTTGAACACAAAGTTTCAAATGCGCAAAATACGACCACTCACGCCGTCACAGGCAGATTTATTTGAATCATATCAAGAGGGATACAATATCGCAGCCATCGGAACAGCAGGTACAGGTAAAACAATGTGCGCTACTTATTTAGCGTTGCAAGATGTACTTCAGAAAGGAGAGTATGAGAAAGTCGTCATAATTAGATCTGCAGTTCAGACAAGAGAGCAAGGTTTCATGCCAGGCACTCAGGCACAGAAAGAAGCGGTATTTGAGGCACCATATGCCGATATCGCAAGCGATTTATTCGAAAGAAAGGATGCGTATCAACTATTAAAACAAAAAGGTATAATTGAATTTAAGACTTCATCATTTGTAAGAGGTCTCACGTTTGATAACGCAATCATCGTAGTTGATGAATGCCAGTCAATGACATACCATGAGCTTGATAGTATTATTACACGAGTTGGAGAATCATCAAAGATTGTATTTTGTGGAGACACGAAGCAAGATGATCTACAACAATCTAAAAATAGGAATGACGTAACGGGTCTTCATGAGTTTATGAAGGTTTTAAACGCGATCAAATCATTTGATGTAATTAGATTTGGCATCGACGACATCGTCCGCTCTGGACTAGTAAAGGAATATATTATGGCGAAAGAAAGATTACTCGAAGTAGCGTAGAAGGAAATTAAGTATGCCGGCGATTTGTATAGCAGGAAGTCCGTTAACAACAGGACATTTGTGCTCAACAGTATCAATTCTAGCAGTACCGCTTCAAACCAAGGTATTTGCTATGGGAAGTCTCGTTGCTGTGGCTGGAACGCCAGTTGCCGCGCATACTATTCTAGTAGGAGATGATTGTGTTCCTCACGTTGCAATTCTAAACACGGGAAGCATAAAAGTCAAAGCAGGAGGATTACCAGTCGGTAGAGTGTTCGACTCTGCAGACGGTGGAATAATGACGGCAGGACTACCAAATATCACAGTAGGTTAATAAAGGGACCTTTTATATTATGTTTAATCATGTAAAGCACGACGTGGTGCTTCCAAAACTCACACGTAAAAGCACAGAAGCTGGCCGTAGGTATTTTACACCTGACGGCAATGCTTACCCATCAATCACTACAGTTTTAGGTATTCTTAGCAAGCAAGGTATTCTTGAGTGGAGAAAACGTGTCGGCGAAGTAGAAGCTAATCGTATTTCTACACAAGCCGCTACTCGAGGCACTGCAGTTCACAAGCTTGCAGAGGATTATATAGACAATGTAGAAGGTTGGTCAAAGGGTGCAATGCCAGCTAATATTGCATCGTTTAACGATCTTAAGAATATCCTAGACAAACGACTTGATAACATTTGGTTTCAAGAAGAATTTCTCTACAGTGACCGCCTAAAATGCGCTGGTCAAGTAGACTGCATTGCAGAGTTTGATGGTCAACTATCTATCGTTGATTTTAAAACATCTCGCAAACCGAAAAAAGAAGAATGGATTACAAGTTACTTTATCCAAGCTTCTTTTTATGCCGCAGCTTTCTATGAAAGAACTGGCATACCAATTAAACAAGGCGTGATTTTGATTACAGTAGATGGATCAGAACCTCAGGTGTTTAAAGTAAATACGTACGATTATCTAGAGCACTTCTTAAAAGTACGTAAACAATACAAAATTGAAAAAGGAATATAGTATGAAAGAACAACTAATTAAAGCAGCACGTATGCACGCAATGGGCGAGTTAGAACGTGCCAAAACCAATGTCATGGTTTATATGAACAATAGTACTGGTATCGGAGAGCACTCTGATATTGTTGAAGCTATTCAAGAAGAGCTTGATAAAATGGCTGCAGCACACGATCGCATGGAAATGTTGGATAAGTACTTTGTTGAAGCTCCAGAAATTCGCGTAGTTTAACAAAGAAATCCTCTCAAATTAAACGTTTACAAATACTCTTAGATGTAATAAAAACATTTAAGGGTATTTTTTTGAAAGGAAAATCCAATGGTTGACTTGATTAACGACATCGAAGTTCTACAAAACGCTATTATAGCTTTTGATGAAGGTGCTTCAGACGAGAAGCGTTCAGCTCTTCACGCTCTTCGTAAGCTGCTAGCTTTAAAGTCTAACGAAGTTGAACAGTTCGAAGCAGAAATGTGTGTAGAATAATTTGATTTTATTTCAAATGGACTGTTTACATAGCAGTCCATTTGTCTTATACTGATTCTAGATAAACAATCATACTAGGAAAAATGCAATGACACAGTTCGACAAAACAAAATTCAACTTCCACGGCGGATACCTAACATACACTGGCACATACGTAGGTCGTCCAGTTTACGAAGAAGGTAGAAATATTCATCCTTCAAATGTCGGTCGTGGCAAAGATCTTTTCATCGCTCGCTTTAAGTACAGCGGCTCTCCTATCACAAAAGCAAAATTCCTTAAAGAGTTAATTAAAAACTTCACCATTGAAGAATATGTTACAGCTCGCGAAGGTCATAACAATGCACCAACAAGAGTTCTTGATGCAAAAAATCCAGGCTGGTCTCAGTCGATCGTTAACGCCTGGAAAGAAAAGCGGGGTATGAAATAATGAGTAAAATCGGAAACTACATTGTCGAAATGCAGGAAAACGCACCTGAAATGACTTACGAAGAATTTGTCTGCCAGTACGGGCCACATAATGCTCGTGTCTGGGAAGATGAAAACGAAGAATGTCTTATGGAGATAGTAGATTGAATATTTTTGTCTTATCAAAGTGCCCAACTGAGTCAGCAGAAATGATGTGTGATAAGCACATTCCAAAGATGATCGTGGAAGCTGCTCAGATGCTCTGTACTGCGCACAGGATGCTTGATGGTAATGTAGATCGTCGTCTATCAAAATCTGGGAAGCGCACCGTGAACTACTACGTTCATCCAAACAACAACATGGAAGCAGTGCTATACAAAGCAGTGCATCATCACCATCCGTGTACAGTTTGGACTATGACATCTAAAGCTAACTATGATTGGCACTATGACCATATGGTTGGCTTAACTGAAGAGTTTAAGCTGCGCTTTGGTAAGACACATCTTACAGCTGAGAAGCTACTGGATACGCTCAGAGTAGCACCTGATAATATACCTGAAATAGGTATAACACCGTTCGCACAAGCGATGAGTCACTATCCACAGTGTAAGGTTGAAGACGATCCAGTACAAGCTTACAGAAATTACTACCACGAGTCGAAATCTTTCGCAAAGTGGGAAAAAACACGCCAAGCACCTGTATGGTGGGAAGGCTTTAAAGGAGAACTACGTGCCTAAGAAATCAAAAGATTACACCGTATCTGAAATTGTAGACGTTAAAGGTAGAACTAAGTGGAAAGTTTTGTGCGCTAAAGTAGATGTTGTTACTACTTGTAACTCGCTAGAACACGCAGTCGAAACAGTAGATAAATTGAATGATGATCCTTGGGCATTGATGCGAGGCCAAACTCGGAAAGAACGAAATCAATGAAATCCAGGTTTATAATCGTAGATCCAAATGAAGGTATATTTTTAGGAACCCGCTCAGACGTTGATCGTGAAGGTATTGGGATGTTGTTTTCAGCACACAATTTTTTAGAGCTCACGCAAGCGGTTTCTTGGAAAACTCGCAGATTAGCTTTCGCATATATGAGTCGATATATAAGACCTACATTAAAAGACTGTTTTGTTGCAGAGATAGAAACAAACTCTAAAGGAGAATTTGTATCTGTGTATGACATATGTCGTTCTGGTTATGGAGATTTGGCCACTGAAATGGTTGATGTAATTTACATGCAAAACGAACTGGTGCATTAATTCGAAATAAAATCAAATTAAACGTTTACAACAGAATAGAATCAGGGTAGATTAGTCTTATCGAAACTTAAAAAACATAGGATGTTTAAAATGGCACACGAACTTGAAATGATTAACGGCGAAGCTCAAATGGCTTATCGCAAAAGCGCAGGTCTTCCTTGGCACGGTCTTGGTACTCCAGTATCAGACGATATGACTCCACAGCAAATGATGGAAGTCGCTGGTCTAAACTGGGAAGTTGAAAAGGTCGATACATTCATGCGCTACAAAGGCGACAATGTACCAACAGGTCAGCAAGCGCTAGTTCGCTCAACTGATGGAAAAATTCTTACTCAAGTCGGTAAGAACTGGAACCCGGTTCAAAACTCAGAAGCTTTTGATTTCTTCACAGATTTTGTTTCAGCTGGCGACATGATGATGGACACTGCTGGTTCTTTGAAAGAAGGCAAAATCGTTTGGGCATTAGCTGACGTAAAAGACGGTTTCTCTCTATTCGGTGGTGACGAAGTAAAAGGTTATTTGCTTTTCTCAAATCCGCATGAATACGGTAAAGCAATCGACATTAAGTTCGTAATGGAACGCGTCGTATGCAACAACACATTGGCAGTTGCTCTTAATGAGAAAAGCCAGCCTTCAGTTCGTGTTAATCACCGTTCAGTATTTGATGCATCTAAAGTGAAAGACATTCTTGGTCTATCACACAATAAAGTAGAAGAGTTCAAAGCAGCTGCAGAGTTTCTTGGTTCTAAGCGCTACACTGATGAGCAACTTACACAGTTCTTCGGAGTTGTATTTGGTAAGTCAAACAAAGAGAAAGAAGATCTTGCACGCTCTGCTAAGCAAGCAATGTCTCTTGTAGAAACTCAGCCAGGTGCAGAATTCGCACCAGGTACTTGGTGGAATGCTTACAACGCTGTTACTTACATGACAGACCACGAACTAGGTCGCAATGCAGACAATCGTATGTCTTCAGCTTGGTTTGGTCAAAATGCAAGCAAGAAAATCACTGCTCTTGACTTAGCATTGGACATGGCTGATGCAGCTTAAAACAATTGATATACTATATTGGGGAGTAGCTTTAGGGCTACTTCTCATCTACATCGATCCGTTAATGATTATTTGGGAATTCTAAAATGCAATATACACTAATCCTTATTACAACTCACTTGCTAAGCATAATCGGTTATCAATACACTAACGAAGTAATGTATCTAATACCTTCAAGCTTAGCTATTACCTATTCTATCTTTCAATTTGTTAAGGTTTGTACGTTAGTCTTTAGTCCAAATTGGGATGTAGAACTTAGTTATGCTGATCATATTCCTTACCAATGGAAGTTTCTTCACAACTCAGTTATTACGCTAAGTACATATATACTCTGGATTGAAGGTTATCAGTTTTTTGCAGGTATGACATCACTATACCTGATAGCTGTAGTTTCATCTCTTATTATTACAGTACTAGATATAAACATGTCAGGAGATGACGAATGAAGATTTTGATTTTCGGTTTACCGGGTTCTGGTAAAACTTGGTTGGCCGAACGATTACAAAAGCGTTTAAATTGCGCTTGGTTTAATGCCGATAAAATACGCGAAATGGCTAACGACTGGGAGTTCAGTGAAGCTGCAAGATTACGTCAAGCATATCGACTTAAAAATGTTGCTGACTACGAGTCAAAGGAATGCAAACGCATCGTAATCGCTGACTTCGTATGTCCGCTAGAGATTACTCGCGAGATCTTTGATGCTGACTATACTGTATGGATGGACACTATTGCAGAAGGGCGTTTTAAAGATACTAATAAAATGTTCCAAAATCCGTCTAAAGATGATGTCAATTACCACGTAGAAGCTTGGTTTGATAATACAGATGAAGCATTGGCAGATGCAATCGCAAGACATATAAGGATTAACAACGATGTTTGATTATAAGAAACCAAGTGTACAAATGCTCGGACGTTGGCAGCCATGGCATGATGGACATACAGAGCTATTTAAACGAGCTCACTCTATCACTGGCCAAGTTGTCATTATGATACGTGATGTATTTAATTTTGAAGGAGATGCTGGAGGTGGTCGTACAGTTGAACAAGATGATAATCCATTTGGTATGATTGATGTGATTAAGAACATTGAAAATGGATTAGCTAAACATGAATTCTACAACGGTCACCAGTATCTTATCTTAGAGGTTCCTAACATTGTAGATATTTCATACGGACGAGGTGTTGGTTATACATTCACAGAACACGATCTTGGTAAAGATATGCATGATATATCTGCTACAAAAATACGTGCACAATTACGACAAGATGGTAAACTTTAATGTGTACATGCTTTTAGAATCACTCTATAAAGGTTCTAGAAACAAAGGAAATAACATGGCACATACAAAAAACGATTATCGGTTTGACTCCAAAGAAGACGCGCAAAAATTTGCTGATGAAGAGAAAGTATCATATGATCCGTCTTGCGACGTTTACGTAACTGGTCCGATGCTTATGGACGAAGCTGAAATCTTTAAGAATATTGCTCCTGAAAGAACCGATACATATTGGTTGGTAGGCGTGGAGGTTTACAAATGATTGTTAAAAACGCTATAACTATTCATCATAATAGTGCAACACTTTATAAGCGCGACTCTGCTGGTAATGTAAGAATTTATCGCGGGGAAGTTGCAGAAGAAGGTGGCAACTGGTTTACACGTACTGTTACTGGTCTAGAAGACGGAAAGCAAGTTCGTTCTGGTTGGCGCATCGTAGAGCAGAAAAACGTTGGTCGTTCTAACGAAACATCTTTAGAAGAGCAAGCTTTTGCTGAAATGACTGCTGACGCTATGAAGAAACTTGAGCGTGGTTATTTTAGCGATATTAAAAAGGTTGATACGTTTGATAAGATTAAGCCAATGCTTGCTTCTAAATATGAAGATGCAACTTTAGTTTGGGGATTAGAAACTATCTTTTCACAACCAAAGTTAGATGGCATTCGTTGTGTTGCTAGAGCTAATGGTCTATGGACACGAGCTGGTAAAGAACTAGTAAGTATTCCGCATATAAACGAAGAACTAAAAGAGTTCTTTGAAAACTATCCAGATGCAATCCTTGATGGTGAACTATACAACCACGATCTTCGTGAAAACTTCAACAAGATTACATCTTTAGTGCGCAAAACAAAGCCAACTGAAGCTGACATTGTTGAAGCAAAAGGTTTAGTACAATACCACGTCTATGATCTAATCAGTTCACCTGAAATATTTTCAGATCGTATGAACTTTTTACGTATAGCGTTAGACGTTCCTTCTGTAGAAATCGTTGATACAAACAAAGTTGAAACAGCAGACGAGTTAGACGATCTTTACGGTGCATATCTTGAAGATGGATTTGAAGGTCAGATGGTACGCAAAGATGAATTATATCAACAGAACAAACGTTCTAAATATCTTATTAAACGAAAGGAATTCTTAACAGACGAATATGACGTAATTCGTGTAGAAGAAGGAAAAGGCAATTGGGCAGGACACATTAAACGATTTGTTTTGCAAACAGAAAATGGCCAAGAATTTGGCGCGGGTGTGCGCGGTAATCAAGAAGTATTGAGCGCTCTTTTTAAGAGTGGAGAGACACCTACGTGGTGTACACTACGGTATTTTGCGCCAACTCCAGATGGAATTCCTCGTTTTCCTGTCATTATTGATTGGGGCATGGGACAAAGAGAAGATTAAAGGAAAAAATATGACAAACATAAAAATTCAAGAAATTCTACGAAAAGAAAAACACCGACAAGACAATACGGTAGAACTTATTGCTAGTGAGAATTTTGCTAGTAACGCTGTAATGGAATTATCAGGTAGTATCCTTACTAACAAATATGCTGAAGGCTATCCTGGAAAGCGTTACTACAACGGATGCGATAATTGCGATGATATTGAAGAGCTAGCTATTGATACTCTTTGCGAATTGTACGGTTCTAAATTCGCAAATGTGCAACCACACTCTGGTGCTAACGCTAATATGGCAGTGTTCAAAGCATTTCTAAAACCGGGCGATACTATTCTTGGCATGGATTTGGCTAGCGGTGGTCATCTATCACATGGTGCTAGTGTAAATACATCTGGCGCTTGGTTTGACGCACATACGTATGGTGTTGATAAAGACGGAATGTTGGACTACGCTGACATCATGGAACAAGCAATTAAAGTAAAACCAAAAATGATTATTGCGGGTGCGAGTGCATATCCACGTCAGATCAACTGGAACGAATTTAGAAAGATCGCTAATGAAGTTGATGCTATGCTTATGGTTGATATGGCTCACTATTCAGGATTAATTGCTGGCAGTGGTTATGATAGCCCAATTGGTATCGCTGACGTAGTAACATCAACTACACATAAGACACTACGTGGACCTCGTGGTGGTATCATCTTGTGGGATAACCCAAACTATACTCGCAAAATTAACAGCGGTATTTTTCCTGGTACTCAAGGCGGTCCTTTGATGCATATCATTGCGGCTAAGGCGCAGTGTTTCATTGAAGCAAATACGCCAGAGTTTAAACAGTACACTGCTGACGTAATTAAAAATGCTAAAGCGATGTGTCAGGTATTTGAAATTAACGGATTTCCTGTACAAACTAGCGGTACTGACTCTCATATTATCCTAATGGATTTGAGCAATAAATCTATTTCCGGCAGAAAGGCTGCTGATTTGCTTGAGGAAAACGGTATTACTGTAAACAAAAATGGTGTACCAAACGATCCTCGACCATTCATGGAAACTAGCGGTATTCGCATTGGAACCGCTGCTGAAACTACACGCGGCCATGATACACAATGGTTCGTAGAACTAGCTAAAAGAATTGTAACAATATTAAATGAGGAGACTATATAATGACTAACACAGAAACAGTAAGCGTAACAGCAGAGGAACTTCGTTCATTCGTAGAACGTGTTGAAACACTTGAAGAAGAGAAAGCCGCAATCTCAGATGGCATAAAGGAAGTACTATCTGAAGCAAAAGGTCGAGGCTACGATACAAAAGTTATTCGCAAAATTGTTTCAATTCGTAAGCGTAATCGCGATGATGTTGATAATGAAAATGCAATCACAGAATTGTATATGAACGCGTTGGGAATGTAAATGACTGATGGACCTTTTAAACAAGCGTTTGATGGTGACACAGAAGGTGTAGTGCGCAGAGAAATCATTACATATCGTATGAGAAACGGTATGATGGTTAAAGAAGAAGCATTTCGCGATTACTACAAAAGCGGTGACTATCACGACTCACAATCATCAGCTCCGTTGGTTGTACGATAAATAGAAGGGAAGCTTAATTGCTTCCCTTTTTTATGGAGTATATAATGAAAAGCCAATATGAAATTGTTGTACCGTATCAACAACAGCAAGAATCTAACGAACCACAATTGCAAAGTGCAGAAGATGGTCATAGATATGCTATG
>TARA_R110000744_G_scaffold90294_5_pt1 | contig 18382 bp, 16 predicted proteins | sample TARA_R110000744 | Tara Oceans TARA_R110000744 (sample SAMEA4398083) | marine metagenome | biome: Polar Biome; feature: [DCM] deep chlorophyll maximum layer (ENVO:01000326); material: water (ENVO:00002006), including particulate matter (ENVO:01000060) such as... | depth 36 m | reverse complement strand
GTCATCAGGAACGTTTTGCAGAGAGCCACTTGTTATATACTGATTGCCATCCGCGGCGTCCTTTACAGTATGAGCTCTAATCAGATCCCATTCTTGACCATTAATACCATACTGTTTTAATACATTCTGAAGCCTAGATCCTAGGTCCGCGTGACTTAAATTAGCATTCTTAGCCAGGTTGTTAGACATCATAAGTCCAACGCCCGTTCTATGAGCGTCATTCCACCAAGCCATAAGGTTTAATTTAAAAAACTTTTGTTGAGCCTTAGCAGCAAGACCTGGTATATGATCATTAGCATGAAACCTGCTCATTAGATCACCTGTGACTCCGTCAAAGCCGATGCCTAGACCTCTGGCAATACTCTTTTGCTCCGCACTCCCACGTCCTCTGAAGAGACTTGCAAAGGCATTACCATATCCTTTCATTACATGAATACCTTGATAACGAAGCTCTGCAGCTTGGTTAGGTATATCTGTAATAGAAGATACAGTTGCTGCGCCTAGTTTAGATAGGTTCTGTATTGCACGCACACTAGAATTAATTCTTGCTACAGATATTTTAACTGGTATTCTAGTAGTTCCGTCTAGCTCTGCAAGCAAATTTGGAATAAGATCCCCTTTAAATTTATCAGTTAACGCGGTATCTCCATTCTTTGCTGCAGTATTATTAAATTGCTTTACAAGCTTTTCGACCATTGCTTGAGGGTTTGTACCAAGCCCTCGCATAAGAGCTGTATTTCTACCCATGTGCTCCAGTCCGTGAACAATGCCTTCTCTTAGGTCACCGGTTCCAAGTGCTTTATTATAGACCATAAAATCTTCTGACGATTTAAAATGGAGTATTCTTTCCGCACTAACTTTCTTGGCTAAATTAGAAGGCCCAGTAAATCCAAACAAAGCATTAGACGCATGAGGATCTTCACCTTTAAAACTACGATGCACGCCAGTAGCTAGGGCGCGATAAGCAGACTCTAAGAACTTATCAGGATTCGCTCCTTTATACGTACTAGGATCTAGTTTACCTTTAACAAAAGTAATCCACTCTGTCTGACCCATTTTTCTAATCTTAGTCATATCGTGGCTTTGCTTCATAATATACCCAGGCATAGATCTAATGAAGGCACCCGCCTGATTAGCATTTTTAATACCAATCTCTTGTGAAGTGTGAATACGTTCTGCAATGCGTTGTGCAGCAGGTGACTTAGAAATGCCTGGTTTGCCTCCAGGCTTAAGTTCAAACAGCTCCATGGCAATTTCTTCATCCATTTTACCGCTGTTAAATATTTTTAAATCACCGTCTTCTTCCAGTCCGTCTATTAGCTTACCAATGTATTTATTGGTCATAGACTTACCTTGAACATCTATGCTAAGTTTAGACTTATTTTTTGACTCTACAATCCCACCCATCATAGCCATAAGGCCTTGATGTGGATCATCAAAGTTAGACATAAAGCTTAAAGCTCTAGTTTCTACCATAGCGTTAATTGCTCTATTACGCTTTTCAATAACATTAGCAATTGTCGTATCTTTATTACGCTGAGCTATATGAGCGGCAAGTTCTCCTTCTATATTACTAGCACCTTGAGATTTCTTAAACTCTATAAAGTCATTAATTTCTTCAAGCATGTCCATGGCTGCTTCATCAGTGATTGAGCCTGACTTATTAGAAGCTTTAATTACGTTGATACAATTTTTTATACTCATTATTTAAGCTCCTGCTTTTAAAATGCATACTGAAGCTGCTTTAGCCGCTTCGTAAAGATCTACTGCTAGTTCGACATCTTTTACATTTTGAGTATTAATATCTTCTAATGTTTTATTTAAAGAAGCTATATACTTAGGTGGGATGTTAGCCATTTCTGCATTTATTAATTCTGTTAGTTCAGCAAGCTGAGCATCTATATCTGCTACTTCGTCTAGATTATCAGGTTTTAAAGTAGCTTGCTTTATGTCTACCGTATCTGTATTAAGATCTATATCATTTTTATCTATGTCTGCTACAGCATTTGATGGCTGCTTTTTGTACTGCTCTGCAATCTTTACTGTCTGGCTAGTTGGCATTAATTGTACAGTTTGCCCAGGTAAGACGGCATCAACTTCAACAATAAATCCGTTGTTAGCGCCATGCTTAGCATTTTTGCCAGCTTGAGGAGTAATACCTGTAATAATAAACTCTTGGTTTCTAGGCAAAATCATTTCAGTTTCGGAAACACCAAAAGAAGATGAACTATCTGATTTTGTATAAAAAGCTTTCTGCCCAGGTTGAGCTTTAATTCTTATCCAAACGCTATCACTTTTCATAAAGCCAGCAGATTTAGATTGCGCAAGACCTCCTGAGGTGTAACCATTAAGTATAAAACGACCACCTACCATGGCATTAGCTGTATTAATATCTTTAGGGGTTTGTAAACTTAGACCTTTAACATTATTAAGGGCTGTATAAGGAGTTCCACCACGCCAAATTTGAAGTCCCATAGTTAGTCCTCCAGGTATAGAGGAATCAATAGCTGAGTCCATTATAGTCATGTAACTCTCTAAAATATCTTTAGGAGTAGCGTTTGGATCATCTTTAAGCGGTGTAAACTTTTTTACCTCTGCAGCTTTAGATGCAGTATCAGCAGTGCTTTGTTTTCCTCTAAGATAGCGATTCATCCATCCGTAACCACTAGATGTATAATGACCAAGAACTTTTTGCTGCTGACCATTAAGGTTGTTTTTATATTGAGAAGCCATTTTAGCAAGGCTTTTCTTAGCTGAACTTACGCTGTTAGCAACTATACTTCCTAACGTCATACTACTTCGTACACTAACCTGGTCAAAACCAGAAACGTGTGTAAGTATATCTCGCCTTGCAGATAGAAAGTTTTTAATCTGTGTACCAGCATCTCCAGTAAATTCTAAACCGTCGACCATAGCTCCAATATCTTTTTGATCTAAGCTAAAGATTGCTTGAGCCGCACTCTTTTGTGCTTGAACAAATTCCTCAGGAGATAGCCCGCCTAGTTTAATTCCTAAAACTTCACCTGAAGTATTCTTAGGATCTAGCATAGTTTTTAATTCTGCAACATCTTTATTCATTGCATCTAGATCTTTTAATCCGCCTTGAGCTCTATATATTAAAGCTCCACCTGGATCTATCCTTGCAACATGGCCATTAGGTAGCAGCATTAGATTAAAATTAGGTGCATTACCTACAACATCCCAATTACCAAGATACATATCTATAAGCGCGTGACGACTGAATTCTATTTGAACGTCATCTGGCAGCTCTGCAAATTGTTTCGGAGTAATCATTTTAGAATTAGGGAGCATTTCAGAGGCTATACCAACTATCTCACCTGCATCGTTACCCACAAGTCTAGGTTCAGGCATAGAGACACCAAGTTCTCTATAAAGAACTGCGGCCATAAACTCATTTTTAATTATGTTTGATGCAGGCTTGCCGTTTTCTACTGGATATTTAACGTAGTACTTTTTACCACTAGCATTATCAATATGAATGCCACCTGGCTGAGTTCCAGCTTGTTCACCAACTTTAGTTAAATTTCCGTCTAGTAAGGCTTCATCAAATGACCCAAGTTTATCTCCGCTACCTACAAGCTTTCCTTCGTTAAAAACTTCTAACAGTTCGTTAACGCCCGAATCACCTTTTTTAGTTGTACCTGCAAAGATCCCTATAGCTGCATCGCCTTCAAAAAGCTTAGTCATTTCATTTTGAGGAGCTATAACAACGTCATGCTGGTTCATCTTAGGATTAAACTCAACATTAGATACGTCTATAATATGGTGTATGCCATCTTCATCTAATTTAACGGAAGAGTGATATCCTATATCAGCCTCTGCCATATCTATACCACGCATCATCATGGCACTGTGGACGCGTTCTCCGAACTCTAACTCACCAATTTCTTTGATACCTAACTGATCATTGTCCATAATTTTTAAGGACTGACCTTCGGTACGAGTTACTACAAAATGTCCCTCTTTTGTTTTAATTCTAAAGGCTATCTTATTAGTTTTACCTGCTGCGGTAACCGACGCAAGAGCTTCAACTAGCTCTGGATCATTTTTAATAATCTGTTTTAACTTAACACCTGAAAGTTTCTTAGCACCGCTATTATCTAAATCAGCATACAGACTTCTAGATTCTTCAGTGTTAGAGTGAGGTTTATATTCTACCGTGCTTCCTGATTTTACAGGTTGACTAGAGTCACCTTTATCTATTACGCTTGGTCCGTCTTCTCCTACTTCGCCGTGAGTTCTTAACTCAGAAACATCTCCATCATTTATAGGAGTCTTAAATTGTGGCTCTTCACTTGAGTGAGTTATTGGAGAAACTTCAACTGACTGTCCATTTGCTAATTGCTTCGCGGCTTTGTCAAAAGCTTCTGCGTGTCTTTTAGCAGGAAGGTGCCGAATATATCTAACTCCATCATACACTTTACCCCCTGCAAAATGAAGACCGCCACCTGCTACTGTACCAAAGCCTACATTTAGCAAAGAGTTAATAATTCCGTATTGCGCCTGTTCTTGATCAGCTGCGGAATAAATAAAAGGCTCTATTATAGTTGAACCGTAAAAGCCTCCTAAAGCTCCTGTTCCAATTCTGCCGGCAGTTGTTCCTATAGTTTTACCTAAAACAACTTTAGTTGCAGCAAAGCCTGTTTTTCCAAGAAGGGCTGTCAAACCTAATGGAGGGAAAAACATAAGAGGTATAGTCACTGGATCTATTAAAGCCATACCCATTTCAATACTCATGCCTTTGACATTCTGCCAACCATGAGCTTTTTCTAAAATAAAGTTAAAAGCTAATTCGTCTGATTTTCTTTCGTTAAGTACTTTGGCTTCTATATTACTTACAGGTTCAGTCCAGCTTAAATGACCTTCAATTCCATACTCAGCTGTGGCATCCTTGCCAGACATAATTTTTGTTTCGTCAATACCGTACTGATCTTTAATTGTATCTGCGGTATGACCACCATTAACTACAGCTGGTGCCTGACCATATGTTCCTGCGCCATGAGGATTTAATGAATAATCATAACGATCTTGTTTAGTATTTCCTTTATCAAACTTAAACTCTGGAACCGCATAAGGGTCTAACTGATTAGGAAAAGGTGCAGGGTTTGCGCGTTGCTCAGCAGTTGAATTTGCCCAGGCTCTAATATTACTTATTTCGTTCATTCTACCTATACTATCAGTACCGGTAAATTTAACTCCCCTATCTATTCCAGCATCACTTACAACGGAACCGTGCGCGGATAAATAGTCTAAGCCAGTATTATCCTGCCAGGTATCATTAAAGTCTGTGTTATATGTTAAGAAGGTACTCATTCGCTATCATCACTTTTGCCCAACAAGTCAAAATAAAAGGCATTATTTTGAGTCCACTTTTGCGCATAATTGGGTTGTCCAAATTCTGAAATAGGCCAAGACATAACCTCTCCTGCATTACCGTCTTTATTTCTCATTTTTACAGGTACTAAAGTGCCAAGTCCATCAGCTGACATAGAGCTGTTGCCTCCTGAAGGGTAAACTAATATTAAACTTTTACCATCATTAGATGAGATAAAACGTCCAAATTCTGAAATAGAGTTTAAAAACAGTTGCTCTTGCTCCATCATGCCTTTACCAGTAGGAAGCATAGTGGTACCTGGAACAAAGTAAGGAGTTGTTTTAGGCTGACCATCCATAGGGTCAACCGTCATATTTGACCCAACTAAAAACTTTGTCAAGTTTTCAGAACTGTCTAATGCTCGATTAGCATTATTTGTTATTTCTTCAGGATTTATAGTATGTCCATCAGATTTTGTATGATGAGGTAGCAAAAGTATTTTAATCTTAGGAGTATCTACCACTATGTTACGATGAGTTAAAGTCGCATAAACGTTCTTTGCGGCTTCTTGGTAACTTGACGAATTTGCTATAGCATCAGCCATAATCATTTTTTCGATGTTCTTTACCATATAGGAAGCTTGATCAGTCCTTTGAGGATGACCACCTGTTAGGGCCAGAATAAAAGGACTCATTGTTTTCATTGCAGCCCCCATTTCGGCTGCGCCTTCGTTGTTTGGCAAAGTTTTTACGACCTCAAGAAGTTCTTTTCGATCTAAGTTGTCCGCATCAAAAAGTGCATTACCTGCTTGGCTATGCTGGAATGCCGCATACACTTGCCATCTATGCCCAATAGCACCTGACTTTAAATTGCCTAGCTGCGCCCAAACTTTTTGAAATTGAGGATGACTAGCATCTCCATCGCCATACGTCTTTACTAAAGTTGTGTATAAAGATTTGGCTGCATCAACATTTGTAATTGCATTAGCTGATGCTGCAACTGCGATTGCATTTCCTTCAGTTAAAATATTTGCGTCAGGCATGCCTATTTTTTTAAGGTAAGCCATTTTACTATTACGCAATTCAAATTTTTGCTCGTCCGTATCTTGCCTAGCATATTGAAACTGGTCAACACTTTGAAGCCATAAAGCCGGATCCTGTATTTTTTTAGTTAACTCAGCACTTAAAAAGCTAATTACTCCATTAACTACTGCAGCTTTTTCTATCAAAGTTAACTCAGCCATATTTTCAACTAGGTCATTAGCTAGTGGGTGGCCTTCCATAATCTCTAGAACGCTGCCAGTATCTCCATTTTTTCCTGCGTCATTTAATCGTAAAATAAGTCCATTTAAAGTTGCAGGATCCATCTCTTCAGAAACAATTTTTGTCTTCCCAACTACACGACCAACCCTAACTGCGCTTTGTATTTTTTCCCAGTGTGCTGCAGCTTTTGATGCATGATTTGGAAATAATTCTTTTTTAAGTTCTGCATGCCTACCAAACCACAAATTATCATGAGACTGTTTTAGCTGTGTTGTACCACCAGCCAAGTCAAGATCATTAAGCTCTTCGACTCCAGGACCACCCTGGCTAAGACTAAGAACATGGGTAGAAGCTACATTTTCAAATTTAGTTAATTCAAGCTGTTGTACTGTAGTTGCTTTTACTCTTGCTTGATTTTCTAATGCTAGTCTTTGTTGCGCAGACATCTTTGTAACATGCGGTAATAAAGAGTTACCAACAGAGTTACCTGGAACTGTTTTACCTTTTAACGCAGCATACGCGTCAAAGCCGTTATCTCTAATAAGGCCAGTGAAAGCTGATATTACAGCTTTTTGAGCGGCAGCACTACCAACACCAATTAAGTGCTGTGCGTGAATACCACGAGTGTTTTCTTTTTTAGCAGTACTTGGATCATCTTTACCAGTTGATAAAAGATCAATTGTATTAAGAACGCCATCTAAACTAGAAGGATCATCAAAGACCTGCTGGTTTAAACTGTCTAAATTTGTTGTAAGCTGGTCGAGTAAAGCTTTAGAACGTACTTGCCCTTCATACTGCATTGCCCTAATATTGTGATTAGCTTTAATAGCAGGTAATCTTTCTAGCCACTTTTGATTCGCGTAATCACTTGGAGGTTTATACCTCTGTTGCTTGTCAGGACCAATAGTTCTTCCTAGTTCAGTCTCATAAGCTGATTTATTTTTATTATAATAAGTATTTTTATTCTGTCCATTTTTAAAACTATCATTGTGTAGATAGTCGCTAGGAACTGTATTACCTTTTAAATCTTCAGCTGAAGTAGCAAGGCTCTCTTTAAGCTCTGTTTCAGCATTTATTAACCACAGGTGAGCTTCTTCTTTATTTTCTTTAATATTTTTAGTAACGATACCTGCACCGTAAGCAGATATTTGTTTACCACCTTGAATCATGCCATTGTTAGTCATGGTTCTAATCATAGATGGTGACATACCATCCATCTTAGTTGCAGGTAAATTTACTCCTGAGCCGGTACTATCTGAATATTTTGGTACAGTTATTGCCATGTTAACTCCATAATCCCGAGCCTGGTTTAGATGCGTTAGCTTGAGAGTTAGCTGTGCCCGCACTACCTGCGCCGCTTAGTACGGTTCCTGCTGCTGCAAACTTACCTGCTCTAGAAGCTGCTTTACCTTCCATCCGGTTAAGTGTAGCTTGATTTCTATTATTTTCTGCATCCATTTCGCCGCCGTACATAATAGCCATACGGTCCATTTCACCTTGTGTTGCAGTATCTCTTAATGTATCTAAAGGAGTTCCTGCAACAGTAAATCCTCCTGCGGCGAAAGCTACACGTTGAGAGGCTATTACAGCCCTAGTTCTTTTATCTTTTTGATTTGCGTCGTATTCAGCTTTTTCTAGGCGTACTTGAGCATTACGCTCTTCTATCTGAGCATTGTAGTCTAGTGCAGCTTTTTTGTCTTGTCCGGCCTGATATTGACCATAGGCAGTTACCGCAGTACCTACAATCATCAGTGCTATGGCTACTTCAACACCCATTATTTATACACCTTTGCAAATCGATAGTGATCCTTGCCATCAGGGCCAAAACTAGACATTATACCTTCATTAACATATCCTTGATACTCAAGCCATCGTTTATAAATTGGGTTTGAGGTAGGCACCGAGGTTTGTACACGCCTTGGTTTACATGTTTTTACTAAAAAATCTTCCTGTTGCTTAATAAACTTTATACACTGAAATTTTCGGTTTGTAAATTTCTTATCAGTAAACATGAAAGTTTCATACGTCTTTGGCCACATAGGTACCGCACCGAATATACAATAAATGTGGTTATCTTCATACAGAGTAAAAGATACTGACTGTCTTTCAAAGTCTACACCATCTTTATAAACTGGCCATTCTGGCGTAATATAGTTCAGATGCCAATTTTCAAAAGGAACTACTATCATCGCTCAGATACCACTAATGCGTACATTACTGCTAGTATAGTACATGGCAATGGATCATCATGCCTCATATAGAGATCAAACTCTCTATCAGGAGTGAACTCTAAGAGTAGCCTTTTATCACCGGTGAAAAGTACTAATGAGCCCATAGGAACAGAAGGTGTCCTGAAAAACACTGTTTGCATTTTTTCTAGGTTTACACCAATTTCCAGATTATATGTATCAACAACTCGAGCAGTAACACGTTCAACCCTCCTAGTTTTACCTTGTGAAGGTCCTGACTCTGTCTGTACTTCTGGATCTAGTGTCCTTATTAAAGCTGTATACTTAAGACCTATAGAGGCGCTTGTAGCCGGACGGTCTAATGTTATTGCACCGCTGCTTACTACTTTGTCTGGGTGGTTAGCGCCGTTAACTAATACTCTTACTGTCTGACCTTCTAAATGTCCTAAGCCAGAGATTACTGTTGCAGCTGTACCAGAATACGACAAGCCACTATCTACAAAGAAGGCGGTAGCTGGTGTATCTCCTTTAGCTGTATCAAAAGCTTTTTCTAGATACTCTATGTACTGCTTAGTTGCTCCATTAATTGTTCTTTCAACAACCATGTATAAAATTTCTTGAAGCTCATCAAAGGATGGAACCGCAGCAATAGACTTTACCTTACTATCTGTCCCGCCTAGTGTATGTCTATGCCATGCAACAACGTCTTGTGCGCGTTCGTAAGTTAAGCATCTTAGTTGACCTGTGTCAAGAAGTGCCCATATTAAACTATCTGGGGATCTTGTATAAGCTAACTCTTTGATATTACCCGTTGTAATGTGTTCCGCAATAAGCGTAAGATCCGGCGTAGCATATCCATCAACTTCGAGATTATATGCAAGTTCACGTATTTTAGTCCTCGTACGATCAATGAATATAGTCGCTCTAGAGGCTCCAATAGGCTTTTTCGTAGTAGTTCCATCAGTTGTCTCCCTGTTAGAAGTCAAGTTACTTGGTGTTAAAGCTAAATTGTCTGACCCAGATGATATTACAAAAGGACCATCTGATGTACCTAGTTGAAGCTGTTTAGCTCCGTACATCCATCGTATAGCATTAACTTGATCTGTTGCTAAAGTTAAGTCTAACCCTGAGTCATCTAAAACTTCTGCCTCACTATTAGTAGGAGAAAAAGTTGTAAAGTTTCCAGACTCAGACGCCCACACCGTATTTGGTGAGGCTAAGTTATTAGCAAAGAATAAACGCTGCTGATAAAAAGTTGCAGTTGTTGGCCATCCAGTAGTATTAGACCAGATACCTAATCTCCAGTTATCAGTTGCAGTTGTTGCACCAAAAGGGAAATCTGTAAATACACCGCACGTTACTACGGTACTAGAGACTCTGTTAGTTATTTTTGCTGAACCCCATTTTCCGCCACTTAGAATTCTTATGTGACGCCCAACATCAGTGGCTAAAAATCCTTGATTATTATTTATTCCTGTTAAAGCGTTAGCCGTTATTGTTATTGCAGCACCTGTAGTTGCTGAAGGTGTAAGGGTGGTAGTTTCTACATTAATAGCACCCCAAGGCCCATCAATTGCTTCAAATTCAGAAAACGACCAAGCTGTATGTCCTGTTCTACTTAATTTTCTAGTTTGGTAATCTGGGTGGCATATAAATAGTATATCTGCAGATTGAGTAAAATCTAACTTGTCTAAGTCCGCAGTTGAGTAAGGACTAACAATTTCGTAAGCCGCAGCACCACTTTGTATTTGGCCTTCGTTACGATAGAACCTAACATAATTATTACCAAATTCTAATATATAAGCCTGTACTGTACTAAAAATAAAAGGAATAATTCTGGTATACTTAGAGCTATCTTTTACCTCTGCAACAAACCTAGTGCCTGATCTTTTAGTAACTCCTCCATGAGGAAATACTATAAAGTTCTCACAATGCGCAAGAGAACTTGTGTATTTAGTTAAGTCGACTCTGCCTCTTAAGCGAGGGCTAATTTCGCCTCCGGTAAAGTTAGTCTGGATAGGGGTAACTTTAGCCATTGACTACCTCGGAGGTGTGGAAAGATTAGGCCTAGATATTCCTTGTCTAGAGTCAAGCCAATAATCTGCATCAAGCACATCTTGCGCTTGTTCTTGAGCATCTACAAATTTAGCTTCTCTAAGTTTAAGCTCATACATTTGCCACATCTGCTCCATTGCTGAAGTTGATTGTAGAAGCGGCTGAGCTAAATCCGCAGCTATTCTAGCAGACAATGTATCAATTAAAAGAGTATCATATAGTGTAACATCTGTTATTAAAGCCGTGTATTTAATATTCATTGTATCTTCATCAGAAAGAAGGTGACCTCTTTCAAGCTGATACGTAATATCCGCGCCTCGTTCTACTTCTAGTAACCTTAAAAAATCAGCCGGTAAGGCAAACCTTTTTGAGAACCCATATACTGGATTAGTTACATCAGTAGGTAAAGAAGCTCTTTTTGTTAAACAATTCCAAGGATGACCCCTGAACACTGCAGCTCGTGTATCATTATATAGAACACGTGCAACAGAGGCTTGTTTTGTATTATCAGATAACGAGGTAATTGACTCGATACCTAGTAATGCAAGGCTTCTATTTATAAGTTCTATATCTGACGCTGCCATTATTTCACCTTAAAAAGAGAGGGAGGGACCGAAGCCCCTACCCTCAACCGTAGATTAATCAATCACGTAAGTGACATAACCAGTTAGCGTAGCTGCTGCAGGTTGAGTACCATCATTAACTTGACCCGCAAATACAAAACCGTCTTTAGTAGAGATGTATGTGTTGATGTCGATAACTGAAGTACCCGCTGAAGCAACGGCTAGGTTCGCGCTGAACGCATCAGGATCTGCTGCAATTGCAGCACCATCTGGATCAGTTGCACCTGTATGACCGAAGTCAAGAGTACGACTTGTTCCAAACGCAGAATGGGCAACTGAAACTGCTAGAATTCTAACCGCTCCTGCTTCCATCTGGCAAAGATACTGCTGATCTGCTGCAGTACCTGTACCGACCTGAGTCCAAGAAAACGCTTTAACACGGACACGACCACGGTCTTCGTGAGTCGCATTCATGACGCGCGGAGTAGCCTGAGTATTAGCGTACTGAGTTGAGTTAGTTGTAGCCATTATTCATTCCTCCTATTCTGCACATTTGATTTCAAGGACTTTATTCTCTTCCATTCGAACAGCGCCGAATGAAGCAGAGCAATAAACCTGAGTCGAGTTTCGCTTGTCACGTCTTGGACCGATGTCTACACTAACATCTTGACCTACTGCAAGCAGCATGCCAGATTTGCAGAACACAGGAACACGACGATGTGAGCTCGTATCAGTTGTTACGAGTTCTGTGCGAACAAACTCGAATCCCATAAATTGGTTAACATCACCTTGAACAAGCGCTTTAACCGAGTTAAAGTCAGAGCTAGTTACTTCAGTTGATTGCAACAAGTCAGTTACCTGCTTTGCTGTTACAATGATATACCTAGGATCTGATGGATCAGTTTCTTTCTGATCTAGCTGCTCTTTAGCTTTACGTAGTTTACCAATAGTTAGACCAGAGTTAACAGCTGATCCAGACTCAACGTAGTTAACCGCAATTTGGTTAGCTGATGGGAATGTTACAGTTGAAGATCCAGTCTTGCCTGTTGATGCAGACGCAAATAAGCCTTCTAAAATGATCTCGTCCATCTTACGACCTAATGCCATAGAAGCATTCTGCGAATAAGGTGAAGTTGGATCAATTAGCATACGTATTCGGTCTTGACGATCGATAAGTTCCGCCCAGTCAAAGTCACGCAATGAGACTCTACGCCTGTCATGCGGTACATTAATAAGTGGAGTATCTTGATGTCGTCCAGTCACCTCTTGTGCAGAAGTAGCACCAATCCGATCGTAAAAGTCAAACTCAGCGTTTTGAGTTTCAACCCTAACAAAAGGACGTAAGCGCGAACCTTTCTGCTGTAGGAGATGCTCGACGTTTGCTTTGTACTGCTGTACAAAGGCTGTCGTAATTTGATATGACATTCATATCTCCTTTAAGCATTGGTTAATAAAAGACGCTTTGGCTGCCCCTGAGGACCTCTGCGGTTAAGTTCCTGGACGGTTACCCGCTACCCTATGATTATAGTAGCGCATAAAATACGCTATGTACATCAACTTCCTAACAAAGTACCACTAGGCGCAGTTTTGGTTTGCTTTCTAAGCAAGTCCATACCCTGTGCTTCTGAGTACCCTGTAAACTCTGAGTTACGTATGTTTGAAACTCCCTTACCTTTTGCTTCACTAGGCTTAGAAGAAACTGCTGGATCTTTAATACCAGCTTTTGATACTTGAGACTGGGCTGCTTTTAGATAATTAGATGGGATATTTAATCGGGCAGCTATCTGCTTTTGATAATTAACTACACTTTGTGCTTTAGAAGCCGACCTGCCTATAGCCGTCTTCCTAAACTCATCGTCTAGATACCCCATCTTAATTTCTTTTTTAGCCATTATTCCTCCGGATACGCAAAGCTAAATAGGCGTTGCATTTTTTCTATCGCGGTTGTATGTCCATCTGTTTCACTATCACTATACTGCTTCATAAAGTTTGGATCACGTTGAAGCCGTCCAATTTCTTGCCTAGCGCTATCAGGAGTCATAACTCCAAATCCGCTTGTTTCACCTTCAGGCTCTCGTCCAGACTCAAGCATAGATTTACCTATTTTAGCCATCATCTTGACCATCATAGGATTATCACCTTGGCCTGACTCGTCAAGCCAGGATAAAAACTCTTGACCTCCAAATTCAGATGCAGCACGTTTAGCTACATCTATTTCTTGATCATAAGCCAGTCCGAAGTCTCGTTTAAGCTGGTCACGCCATTCAGTCTGTTGTGCTTCTCTGCCACTATTTTGACTACCAAACTCTTCTGTAATTGAGTTCATATAGCCGTTATATACAGCATTTACTTGCTTATTACTCATTCCACTTTCATGCATAATCTTAAGCATGTTTTCTTCCATTGGCTGATTATAATCTAGCCCTTCAGGAAGTCCTGGTCGTTCAAGCTCGTAAGTTTCAGGTCGACCTAGTTTGTTATAAAATTCGTTCCAATCGTCTGGTGTTGATGTATCTGACGGCATTGATATCTTATCAGAACCAACCATACGTTGCGCATGAATGTAACTTTTTGCTAAACCATTAACATCTTTAAAGTCAGCAAGGCTCGGATCATTCCGAAGATCTTCACTAATTGATCCTCTAAAATCCTCCGAGCTGCCCGTCTCTTCTACGGACCCGATAGCCTCTTCACTCATTTGTAGTCTCCTTTTCTAAGTTTAATAATTCCTGAGGATCTTTATCTACGAACCTCAGTATGCTAAGCACAATACGACGCATGCCTTCTCTATGCGCTGTTTCGTGGGTATCATTAGCTACATAAGTCGCGTCATTAACATACCCTATAGTAGCTAAGTGATTAAGTACTGCCTGACCATCAGGTGACAAAAATACTGCCCGATAGCTAGTATGTAAGGCAGATCTATTCAACGGGTGGTTGAGATTGGGCTGCGATTGCGTCACCGACTAGTTCCTCCTGTCCTACATTTTTAGCAGCTTGACTCATATCTTTCATAGTACCTGCAGCTTGCTGTGCTGTTTCAGCCTGCTGTTGTTTTTGCATAGCTTCTTGTTGAGCTTGCCTATTCTCTTTAACTTTTTCAGCGTCTATAAGAGTTTCCATTGGTGCATCTAATGTTTTATGCGCCCATCTAAATGTAGCGTCTGCATCTATATTATCAAATACTTCAGGCTTCATTTGGGTTAAAGGTCCCATTTGTTCTAAAAATCTAGCAAAGTTAAACACTAGAGTAGACTTTTGAGCCCTAGCTACAGGTGATACGTAATCTATTTGTAGATCTACACCTTCAACATCAGAAGGGGGCTGAGGTAACTCTCCGCGTCTGTTCATAACCGCAAATACGCGCTCGATTAACGGGCCTAAAAACTCGCTTTGTAAACGTCCAACCATTGGACCCATAAGTCTCATTTTATCTTCTTGACGTTGTAGCACTTCAGTTGCGGTCATTTGAGGACCTTCAGCTAAAGACATCCAGTCAACGTGGAATGATTTAGTAATGTGCTCTCGTCTAGACTCAATAAAGTCTAATCCAATATCAGGACGCTCGCCACCAATTAATGGCTCTATCTTATCAGCTGTACCTGATCTATAATAATTTAATCCACCTGGTATAGTACGCAATGGCATCATAAAGCCGTCATCTGGTACCATAAGTGGTGGATCTGTTGCTTTTTGTGCAGCCCTTATAGTGGTCTTCATCATCTCATTGACCATCTTTATGTCAGGCATACATGTCATAGAAGGAGACCTTCCATATACCTCTCCCGAGGTTTTAGACCACCTAGGCACCATGTAAGGAAACTCTTGGTAACCACCTTCTTTAAGCATTAGCTTTTCTTCGACAAGAACGTAACAAGACTTCCAAGGCATGGAGCTCTTATCTTTCTTATCGTAGTTTATAGAGGATCTAGGTTCAACGGCGTGTATACAAGTAAACTCTTGGAAAGGGTTCTTAGTAGCTATATCTTTAAATTTTTCAGGTAGTATAGGAGCGTATAGTTCCATAAGCTGCCTTGCGGTATGCTTATACTTTCTATACAGGGTATCTATTACTCCTTCGTGGTTTTCCATAGCGTAACAGTCTGCTAAGTGGAAACTTCTAAATCCTACGGACTTACCAGGCCTGTCCTCTGTAAAAAAGACTCCTGTTCCGTATGATCCAATGTCTAAGTACATTTCGTGCACAGAGGTTATAAAATTACTACTTGCAACGTTAAACGTTCTTTCAAACATTGCATCTACAGTACTTTGTAACCAGCGAGAGATAGAGTCAGAAGGTTCTATACCAGGTACTCTAAGGCTAAACCATCTTTCTGCGGTATTAGTTAAATGACCATGTAAGCCAGAAGCAAGCTGCTCATTAGCTAACGGGGCGGTAGAGTCAAAGACTTTATCAAACCTAGTTGAAGAACCTCTAGCTTGTTTAGCTTTAAAGTCTCCTCTCCTAGGATTAACGTAATCAGTGCAGTCTTGCCACATGGCTTCCCATGGTGCGCGATGACTCTCAAGCGATTGAAGACGCTTAATGATGCTATTGATCTGGTCTTCAGTTCTCATTTTAGTAGTTACCTAATGTCTCAGATGCGCTTCCTAGGAGCTTCTTTTTCTTAATCTGCTCCATTTCTACTCCGTCACCACCGGTGAGAATGGTAGACTTAGTACCTTTACGCCGTTTTTCTGATTCTGTTAAGTCGTCAACCGCCTTCTTTGTATCTACCTTTTTAGGGGCAGCAGGGGCCGCAGCAACTGGGGCTGGTCTTGATCCGCCTCCACACATAATGCTTCTCCTTATAGTCGTTTGTTAAAAGTAAACCCTACAGCCTCGTACCCTAGAGCTTCGTATAATTGCTTTGTCTCTTCAACTTTAACTCCGGTTGAAAGAGCAGGTCTTACTTCGGCAGCACCTTTGTCTTTTGCCCACTGTTCAAACTCTTTTATAAGCTTAACAGCTGCAATAGAGCCTCTTCGATCTGGTGCTACGAATAGCAAAAGGTCGTTAGCAACTAGGTCCTTACCAAAATAGTAACTCGAAATTAACCCGACGTACATCCCAAAGATTTCTTTTTGTTTATCCTCAGCAACTCGGCAGAAATAGATTTCTGGGTTAGATAGCCATTGATCAGCTAAATCCATTACCGTATCATCATCAAAGTCTAGACCATTATAAGACGATTCTTTATGCATTTGTCTGCCAAGAGCAATAATTTGTGGCATGTCATCTGCAGTAAAGTCTCTAATAAGCATTAAATATCTCGTACTCTGACTCTGTTTGTCTAGGCAAATTAGCCATGTTTTTGTTTATACGGTCGCGAATACCTAGGGCCATGTACCTAAAAGCGTCTGCTGGGTGTGATGTCCAGTCGTGTAAAGGCCTATCTTTAAATGTAAGGTGCTTTTCGTCGTAATCTTTCCTATATTGGCGCAATGCTTCTATAAGATGGCTGCATTTGTCTTCATCTATGTAACAACGCGGTAATACAGACCTAACGGCCTCAATACCGTCTTCAATGCGCAAATTAGCTACAACACGGAACCTTACGCCTAGTTCTCGCGCGACTTCAAGCCTAGACTTACCTGTACTAAAGTCTCGTACCTTTATATCGTGCGGAGCGTAGTGTTCTCCATAAACATACTCTTTTTCGCGTAGTGTCTTAATATAATGAGGTAAACCTTCACCTTGGTTCTCATAATAGTCTATAAGTCGTATTTCATTATTAGCCATTTGGAAAAATAAAATAACTGTGGAGTCACCTATGCCTAGATCCCAGCTAGTATGAACTTCAAGTACAGGATCGTAAGGAACCTTAGTAATTTGGCCATCAGCTAGAAGTTTCGCCATAGGGTTACCGTAGTAAGATCCTACTAATGGAGCATCAAAGGAGCAGAAAAATTCTTGTTGGATCATTTCCTCTGGCATACCTGCAGCACGCTCGTCATCAATAGCTGACATAGGAATTGCTCGGGTATCTTCTACAGATAAGACCTGCTGGAACCAAGATTCGTTTCGCTTGGCTACGTTTAGTAAGTCGTATCCATGATTTCGACCTCGAGCGGTATAAATAAATAGTGCCCATCCTCCATTCTCCGCCAAGATGGGACGAATGTAATCCCATGCTCTGGGATCTTGGATGGAATATTCAGAAAACACCACTCCAACGGGATTTGCCCCAACGAGTCTATCTGCGTTATCGGTGCCCACCACCTGAAAGATTGACCCATTTGATAATGTTAACCTCATCTCCGTATTATTAACTGCTGTTACCATCTCCTTTGGAAAGTGGTCTAAGAATTTTCGGCCATCGCGTGTCATGCCATCCCAGGCAATCTTACGACCTTGACCATATGTAGGGAATAAGTGCCAGTACAATCCTGGCCTAGTTAAGGCTGATACCGCACACCAGTTAATACTGCACAGATCTTTGCCTGCTCTTCGATGCCATACGCATACAGCTCGTTTGCCGCCGTTCTCCATAAAATCCCACATAGGCATTTGATATGGACGAGGGGCCCAGTTACTCGGTACTTGTATCTTCGTCATCTTTTTCCAGTTCTGAAAAACGAACTACTTCAATAGTCACCTGACCATTCATAGTAGCTTCCATATCGATTGCTTTTCTTTTTGGAGCTATGTACTGTGCAAGCTCTTTGTAACATTGAAGCTTCAAAGCGTCATCTGTATTAGGATCCATAGCTATCATTGCCATGCCTTCGATTGGATCACACTCTAAAGCGTCTAATCGATCCTGTATCTCTTGACTTCGCTTATTAGCTTTGCCCGGCGGTCTCCCGGATCCAGGCCTAGCGCCACCTTTAATAGCCATAGAATTCTCCTTTATATATATTATACAGTAAACATCAGATCCTGTAAACGTAATATAATTTTCCTTGGACTTATTGGCATATTGTATTTATTGGCATTCTTACAACCTTGATAAAATAAATAAAAATTAATTCCCT
>TARA_R110000744_G_scaffold11661_1_pt1 | contig 18458 bp, 25 predicted proteins | sample TARA_R110000744 | Tara Oceans TARA_R110000744 (sample SAMEA4398083) | marine metagenome | biome: Polar Biome; feature: [DCM] deep chlorophyll maximum layer (ENVO:01000326); material: water (ENVO:00002006), including particulate matter (ENVO:01000060) such as... | depth 36 m | reverse complement strand
GAGAGGTGATAGATTCCCCGAGATTTATAGACCTGAAGAGGCTGCCCCTGAGCCGATGCGTGGTGACCCTGTTGCCCAAGCAGAGCAGGGTATTAGACCGGGTAAGGATTATGAAGGGTACGAAGAATTTAGGGCTGAAGGTGTTGTCAACTGGGACAAAGAACCTAACGATTCAAAGTTGTCTCAGTTCATGGAAGAGTGGAACCAAATTGAAAAGGAACTTCCAGAAGGCGTTAAGTTGCATGTTGGAATGGATGTGAGGGGAGATAACAAATCTATAGACATTGCTATTATTGAGGTCAGTCGTGCTCAAAGGGGTCAAGGTAAGGCTTCAAAAGCTATCAAAATGTTGACTGATTTAGCTGACAAGCATGATGTTATTGTAACACTCGACCCAGCAGCGAAATTATCGGAGACGGGAGTGGGGTTGGGACAAAACCAGTTGGAGGCGTGGTACGAGCGTTCTGGATGGAAAAAGCACTCGGAACAAAGTCACTTCTTACGCCGACCTCAAAAACCGAGTTCCAGTGCAGCCCAAGCAGAGCAGGCTGCCCCTCAAGAGGGCAGACAGCCTCTCTTTAAGTCATCAAGCCCATCTTTCGACATTGAATTACAACAGAAGGCTGTAGATGCCTTTGGTGATGAAGCAGGTGCCTATATTAATGCCCTGAAAGACTTAACTGATGACCAGGACATTGCCCAGGCAATTACGTCATTAGTTGCTAAGAACATAGGTGATAGTGTTGATGAGACCATACAGAATGTCCTCTCAAATATGGAAGATTTAGGTACCCGCACCAAAGAGGTTGATGGAAGAAAAGTTATAGATGATACCCCTATAACCATTAAAGAAGCCAGTGAGCCTATCACACCACAGACAGGTCCAGTAGTTAGTGAAGCTGAAGGTGTGTCCTGGTGGGGAAGCCTTACTGAAAATGAGCGTTTGGAACATTTAAGGGAAGGGTTTGACCTTCTTAGAATACAGCTTAAACAAGCTGGTCTTGCTGGTATTGACTTCTTAGAATATTCGGTAGGAATGTTGACGGCATCCCGGGATGATAAGTTTGCCGGTGGAGTAATCGGGCAAATTGTGCCCATTGCTGGGACTATGAGTGAAGTCGCAGCTATTGAAATCTACTTTACTCCGGGAGTCGGAAAAGACTTTGGTGCATTTTTTGCAGATGTGATAATGAAGGACGACTTGTCTAAAGAAGGGTACCGGATAGTTTCTGCCGCATCTTTGCTGCCTTCCGACTGGGCTAAAGCTACCGCAGCGGGCAGTTTGACTTCTCATAGTAATAGGGTGAAAGACCATCGTGCCATTATCGAAGATTTAATTAAGGAGAAAATGGACTTTGTTATCTCTGATAGGGTCAAGAGTTTCTACTCAGGCCCAGATGGTTTGTTTGAAGAAGACATTGATAATGATTCTGTACCAGAAACCTTGGAATATCTACTTGCCCAGTCAGAAAAGTACGAGAAGGAATTTAACGATTCTATGGAAGACATTATTCGTGAAGTAATGTTTAACATTGATTCTGTTGCATATGACTCTAAGACTGGACTTGTTAATCTTAAAAAACTTGCGCCATTCCTGGAAAGGCCTACTGAACGCATAGCTGAAAAATTCTCTGACGTAGATAACATTAAGGATGTGTTTGCAGCTTACATAGTAAAAGAACTACCTAGTGCGATACAAGCAGAAGTGATACAGACAGAATCTCGTCGAGCAGAGGGTGTTGAGAGAGAGGAAAAGAAACGTGGTGATAAGAAGAAAATCACACCTACTGATATTGCAACAGAGTTTGTTAGGTTGTTCATAGAAAAGGGAACTGAGGATAGCCGGGTAGCTGCTTGGTATGGTGATGCTACTGACATTGAAAAGCTTCAATTCCACAAAGCATTAGCCTACTTAGGGTACGCTGATAAGGCGGTTCTTCGTCGGCGTAGTAAAGTTGATTCCTTTCCGGGAATCATTGAAGAATTTCTTAAATACAAGGATTTCAGGGTCAGGAGTACTGCCCCCACCCTAACGCAAGAGCAAATTGACAGCATCATGGTCGTGAAAGAAGCTCCAGTTGAAGCAGCTGTTATGGCTAATGCAGCGGATTTTGCTCATGTCATAACGCTAAAGAAGCTTGCTGATGTAGATGATGTGCGGAGAAATAAGTACACGAAGCAGGGCAAAGGTCGCAAGCGTGAAGCTGGGGAAACAGCTGCTGGTATCATACGCAAGCTGTATGACGCTGTACCAGATTTTGGGTTTGACCCAGTATTTACAGTAGAGAGTTCAACGAAGCCTGTACCGCAGGACTCGGACTTTGACCTCGTGTACAAGGATGGTGCTGAGTACAGGTTTCATGCTGATATGTTCGTCAGTGAAGAACGTGTGAACTTTAAGATTGGTGACCGGGTAGCGGTAGACCTGTTATCATTTGCTTTCAACTCTGAAGGTAAGCCCACTAATAAATATAAACCCAAAACAAAAGAAAAGGTCATTAAAGACCTGTTCAAGAACTATGGATTCTTGCGAGCTAAGGTTAAGGGAAACTCAATATCTGCTACCAACAGCAACGGCAACAAAATACACATCATCTTTGAAGATGGCGGGATAAATATAGTAAACGACGGCGGCTCTGAGGCCGCCGCTGAAGAGATAAAAGCTTTCTCCACTAAGCTTTCTACCTATAGTGATGAGATGCTAACTGGTGGTGATGAAGAGGATGTAACCGACTCGCCAGCTGGATGGAATCTACCTGAGACTGAGGTTAATACAAGTGATGTTGTACCTAACCTATCAGTGACTGGTGACACCATAATCTTTACTGACAGGGAGGGTAATGAAAGAACCTTTGAAGACTTTGCTACTCCGGTAGCGGATAGGGTTTACCTCAAGAAGGACAAGAAAAAAGAAAAGGATATCTCCCAAAAGAATATCCGTCAGAACCCGTGGAGCACTGGTGGATGGAAGAACTTACCTGCTGCTGATGGTGATATAGACATTGACCACATACTGACGATAGCTCCGGGCCTTGAGTACATCGGTATTCAGCATAAAGAGGGTCCAGATGTACACGGATTCAAGGCTGCTCACGGTGAAGTACTACTGGTGCGAGCTGTTAAGTTTATACCCAGTGTTGGTGAGACAGTTGAAGCAACGAGAGTGTCAGGTATTCAGGGCATACAGATGCACATTCCGGGTAAGAAGGAGTCCCATGTCATCGTCATATCCGAGATGGGATTAGCATCTCCAGTCAACAAAGACAGTGGTCCTGAGCTAGAGGAAATAATCCACTGGGCGCAGACAACTGGTCGTTGGAGTCCTGAGATAAACGACATGCTACAGAAGGAGTTCAGTAAGCAAGCCTTAGTATCAGGTGTAACTAGGTCAGACCAGATAGAGGACACTGCCAAGGGCTTAGCCATTGCAATCACTGATGCCTTGAAGCGAGGTGACCCTGCTTCCGTGGGTCCAGTACGAGACATCATGAAGAAGGTTCTTGAATGGTTCAATGACTTCCTTATTGGTAGTGGCATGAAGGCGATGGACGTTGACTACATTGTCAAGAAGTGGCTCAGTGGTGAGATAGTAGGCAATCCTGAGTTTATGGTAAATGCCACCAATGTCATGCGAAGACAAGTTGAGTGGAAGGGACGCAAGAAACTCACTGATGAGGAAAGAGAAGAAATTGGAATAGCCGCTGAGGGTATCGACGGTATGCACGAAGATGTTGGCCCTAACACCAGAAGTGATGCTGCTCAGAGCTTCTCAGACACGATGGCTAACCGCATTGGCAGGTTAGCCCGCATCAAAAGAGACGTCGTTAAAAACACTTACAAGACATTGGAACCCGGTCGTGCACAGGGTGCGTGGACATCAATCAAGTCTTGGTTACGAAAAGAATTTAGGGTAGTACCACTTGAAGGTGCAGAAGCCCGTAAGGAACTACTGAAACTTGCAGAAGAGAGGGAGGGTTTTGCTGGTCTTTACAGTCGTCAAGCACAGAAGTTTCTCAAGGCAATTGAAAAGTCCAAGAAGGATATGGGCATTGAGTCTTTCAGTGATAAAGTCAAAGAGCTAATGTACATTGCTACCAAGAACTCTACTGAGCGTAAGGAACTACTTGACGTTCTCACTTCAGAAATCTCAGACAAAGAGCAGCTGAATGCAGCCGTTAAGGGTGTTGGTGAAATACAGAAACTACTTGGTAATCTACGTGACACTATGGATGAATTGTCTCGGATAGTAATCAACGATGAGACACAACGCTCTGAACAGATGGCTGTTATCCTTGACAAGAATTTGGAGGTCTATGTAAATCGGAAGTACCGTTTGTTCGAGGACCCTAAAGGTCGCAAGTTATTCTTAACGAACACACCAGAGGGTAAGAAGCTTATAGAACAAGCAGCAAAGGCTGCGAGAGCCATCGACTACAAGAAGAAATATAATAAAATCAAGGACAATCTTTTCGCTAAGTGGCGAAAAGGAGAACGACCTGTTGGGATGAAGGTTGCTAATGTAATCGCTAAAGAGAACGAGTTCAAGGAGGAGATAGAAGCTGGTCTCCACAGTGCAAGTGTTGATAGTGACAGCACTACGGAACAGGTTGATGCTTTCGTAGACTTCATGCTTCGAGAGTGGTTCATGAACGAGATGGAATCTCCAGAGTACAGCAAAAGGATAGCAAAGAAGGCTCGTAAAGCTACCATAAGTGAACAACGCTCTCAGGATGAAGTGTACGACTACCTTGATTCACCGACATCTGGCAATGGCGGTAGTGAAGGCTTGGCAAGGAACACTGACCAGTTCAATGTTCGTAAAGACTTGGACGAAGCTTTCAAGAAACTGTACGGTGAGATACGTGGTGCAGAGGCAGTTGGAATCTCAATCACTACCCTAGCCAGTAACATAGCTGGACACAACTTCCAGAAATCACTTGTTGAATCAGCTCTTTTTGATAACCACATTGACACCAAGTCAGGCGGTAATCGCATTCACAAACTGATTGGTCGTGAGTACGGTCAGCTTAACGGCAAGTACGTGACAAATGAGTTTAAGAACGCAGTGGAAAGAGTAACTGGTCAGACAGGTCTCCTTTCAGGTGAAAGCTCAGACAGTTTGATTTCTAATCTACTCTACGCAGTAGCTGGATTGAGTCATGCTTCCAAGGGCATGAAGACAATCATGAACCCGAAGACTGCTACACGTAACTCTATTGAGGAGCATGTACACGCCTTCATGAATGGCTGGTGGAATCCTATAACGAATGTCTTTGGTGGTAAAGAGAATGAGAAGAGGGCTCTATTTAGACAGGCACTAGCTATTGCTGAGAACCATGCTGATGTAGACGCCAATCCAATTCTGAAGTACATAGCCAACCCCGGATTAGGTAATGTCAGGGCCATCTTTGGTAAGACAAGGAAGATGGACATGAGTGAACACTATGATGCTGAGGCATCTTCCTTGCACCAAGAGGTGTCAGAGTTGGGGTTACTTAATAACTCACTACAAAAGGTATGGGACGAGCAGCGGGAGAACTTGGAAGTTGCTAACCCGCTTGATATCTTAACCAGTCCAGATACTAGTGATATGAAGATAGACACTCACGACAGAGCTGAAGGTGTTTCTAGTATGTTCAGAAGAACAGTTGGTAAGCTGACTAACAACAAGTTGGTGAAAGAAGCTTCCAAGCTATATCAAGTACCATCAGACGCTGTTCGTGTAATGGGTTACGTAGCCGAGAAGGCCAATATCAACAAAGCCATTGCGTGGGAAGTCGAGCAGGACCTGAAAGGTGAGAACATGAGCAAGGCTGAAGTAGCCGAAGCTGTCAAGGAGATGCAAGAGAAGAGGAAAAAAGCTACTAATCGTGAAGCTGCCGATAAGGTCAAGGACCTTGTACCAACAGCATCACGAGTGCCTCGTTTAGTCAAGGACATGAGTCTCATACCAGTCGTTGGTAACTTCCCAGTCTGGTTTACCGGGTATGTTAAGTCGATGACAAACCAATGGAAGATTGGTTTGGCCGAGTCTATGTCAAAGAATGAAGCGACTAGCAGGGTGGGACTTAACCGACTGATGAGAGCAACATTAACTCAGGCAGTGTTGGCTGGATTCGCCAGAGGCATGTACATGCTATTCGGGTTTGATGATGATGACATGGAAGCTATCGAGAACTCGGTGCCTAAGTATCAGCGTAATCACACACTCATACCAATACCGAACCCTTTCGGAGAAGGGTTCTCAGTCTTTGATGTTTCCCAATCTTTCCCATCTGTGATGTTCATGGACTGGGCAGCAACAGCTGGTAAGTCATTAAAGAAAGACGGAATATCAGGTGTTATCGGTGCTGGGATATCCGAAGCTACATCCATGTTCACTGACGAAGACATCTTCATGAGTAGTGTGTGGGATATCTTTATCCGTGATGGTGAGAACAAGTTTGGTTACAAGGTCTGGGACTCCTTAGATAGCACTCTAATAAAGGGTGTAAAGGCTATCGACCACGTAACGCTTGGTATGGGGGAAGGATTTAGAGGTCCACTGTCACCCGGCATGATTCCTGAGCTTAACCGCATTGTAGAGTCAGTCACTGGTAAAGAGACACCATCGGGTATTGTTCGTTCTCCAACGGGTGTGTTCTTTCGTAACATGATAGGTTCGGAAGCAACAGGCTTTGTTCCTAAGACTATGCTCACCATGAAAGCCAAGGAGTTTCAGGAAGCTCGCAGGAAGTACACCAGGAGCTTGAACAAAGCAGGGTACAGTGGTAATTCATCTAGGTTCAAGAGTGCCATACAAGAGTTTGAGAAGAACAACTCTAGGTTGTACAATGAGATGGGAAGTGTTATTCATGCCGCCCGTCTAGGCGGCATGGAAGATGGTGATATCTATCAGCGACTCCTCAAGTTCAATGTACCTAAGACTGATATCCAACACTGGATGACTGGTAGGGTCAGGAGCTCAAACATGAGCACTAAAACCCTACAAGGTATATTCCAAGAAGGCGGTCAAGAGATGGTAGATGTATACGTAGACTCTAAGAAGAGAGGAAATAGAGGTGAGTAAGAAACGCAAAGAAAGACGTCGCAATACGCCCGATAACGCATACTCTGAGGGTATCATAGAGGCTCAGATACATGGTTTTGATGTCCCAGAGGACACCAAAGCAGGGCGTAAGGACGACAAAAGAGACTATAAGATAACAAAGATGGCACAGAAGACGGAGCTAGTTAAGGCGAAGGGCACACGGCTTAAGTGGCTAGTAATACTAATTGGTTTAATCATGGCTGGATTTGGTGCCTTCAAATCTGGTTTGTTCGGAGGTTGAGATGGGTAACATTAAAGAAGTGTTAATTGACTTCGTGAAAAGTTTGAGGTCCAAGCGTGTAGTGACTGGTCTATTGACCATTCTATTCATGGCTGCTTGGAACTTCTTTAACTTGGAAAAGTACGGCATCACTGAAGATGCCGTAAGCAATCTTGTTATCACGATAACCGGGATGATAGTTGCAGACTCCATATCACAAGTGAACCCTGACAAGATTAGGGGATAGCCTGTGTCAGAAGAGATAGTCAAAGAGTTGCAGAAGGTTAGCCAGGACTTAGTTCGATTGGACAGTCGTGTCGATAACCTACAGCAAACGATACAAACAGAACTTAAACCCTTGAACAAGTTGTTCCAAGGCAACGGTAAGCCTAGCCTAGAGGCTCGCATATATCATGTAGAGCACGAGGTAGAGGAGCAGTCCAATGTCACTAGTTGGGCATTCAAGACTGCTCTATGTGCTGCCCTCAGTGCTGCTGGAACAATAGTTTGGTCACTAATAAAGGACTCACCATGAAGATTAGATTCATAGTACCCAAGACCCGTAAGCGTGCAATGATACGTACAAGTACTTCTGAGGCAGCTTGCATCATACGCAAATCTCTAGAAGACGCTGGATACGAAGAGACAGGTATGCCCGGCATGATTAAACACATCCTGTTCTGGTGGTCCAAAAAGAAATGAGCGAGACTTACGCAGATATAATGCGTAAGGCCTTCAAGAAGTATGGACCCATGCTCACAGCTGAGTGTGCTGAGAAGCCTGAGTTCAAAGACTGGCCCCGTGTGCGCATCAAGAACGTCCTATCTCACATCAATCACAGAGAGTACCGTGATAAGTGGAAGAAGGAGAACCCGCTGCGCATACTGCTATTCAGCATCAGGAGCCGGTGTAAGCAGAGGAACATCTACTTCAATCTAGAGTTTGAAGACCTCAAAGAGCCGAGCACCTGTCCAGTGCTCGGCATACCTTTGGATAGAAGAAATAGTGACCATGCACCCTCAGTTGATAGGTTTGACAACAACAAAGGGTACACCAAGGACAACATCAACATCATTAGCCAGAGGGCTAATCGGATAAAGAGTGATTCTAATCTTGAGGAGATTGAGAAGATTTATAAGTGGATGAAGAAGAACTCTTAGCTTCCTCTTGAATCCTAGATGCAGCTTCAAGTGCTGCATCTATTATCTCTCTACCAATGCGGTAGGCATCATCAACATCCTCAATCTTGATTAGCAACGTATCACCATTAGGTAGGTTCGCTACTATGTTTACGGTGTCCCGAACTATTGAAATCCGTGGCTTACGCATGTTGTAATTGAATTGTTTTATATTCATAAGTCTTCTGCCCTTATCATGTACATTGGTGTTGAGCTCCCGATAAAGGACCCTTTGATATTATACTGGTAATACTCCCACGCATCTTCATAGCTCATATCTTCAGCGAGCTTTTCTATGACTTTCGTCAGGTCATAGACGACAGCACCAGATACATCAAACCCCTCAACGATTCCTAGCACGCAGTCATCAAACCCATCTGCGAACATCAGTGTATCGTCGTGGTTAGTAATCGCCTCTAGTAGATTTTCTGTCATCTCTTTGCTTTTCTTCTTCGATGGCATGTCTATACTCCTCGTTAAGGTTCTCTAATGCTTTTCTTAAGTCATCTACCCTTGAGTTACCTGCCTTAGACCCTGCTCGGCAGATGTACTTTACGGTGTTACCTGTCCAGAATGATAGCCCCCAAGACTTAATAACGTCCCAAGGTTCTATGTTATGGTCGTAATGGCTAGGCTTCTGTGGTCTTGTTGATTCGCTCACTGACTTCCCCCAAATCTTCTAAGTAACAAATTACTACCCAGTCTTTCCTGTTCTTCTTGTGTAGCACTACTGGCACCTCGGAGTACTTCTTGTCTGCCTCTGCTTGTTCCAGTGCCTTATGCAGGCTGAGGCTTTCCACGTTCTTTACCTCGAAGTGGATACCATCGATAGACGTTATGATATCAGCATCACCTGCCGCCCCACAGTACTGTTGTCCACGCCTAGCCTCACAATTGAAGAGTCGCTTCAACTCCTTGGACGCCATTAATTCTCCACGCTTCCCTTTTTGTCTGCTATTCGTCATTACATGCACCCTCTACTTGCTAGTATCCCAGCCCCAAGGCTGAGAAAGAAATAAACAATTGCCTTGGCTATGAACCTAAGCTTAAATTCTGGTTTGCTAATCACAGTAATCATCAATTAGATAGGACGAATCAATGAAACACCTTGCAGTAGGAATGTAGGCAGGGGTTCTAGCCCTGCCTACAAACCTTTTCTCTGCTTCACTATCAGTCCAAGTCATCTGGATACACTTGGTCAATCTCCTAATACGTTCATCCAAGATATCAATTGCCTCCTGACCACCAAGGTGTAGGACTTCTAATGCCCACTGCTCTTCAGGTGAACAATGATTTGATTTAACATACCAAGGGTCATTAACCATAAAACTTCTGCTCCGATGACTCGAAAATGATGTAGACCTTATCTTTCTTGATAGGTCCGTTTCTTCTTTTTGCTACGTGAATATCATAGCGTTTTGGGTTGTCAGAATCTGGAGTTTTCCCATGATTCCACCCAAATATAATTAAGTCTGCATCTTGTTCCAGTTGGCCTGACTCTCTCAAGTCGGAGCCTTGGAACTCTACAGTGTCTCGCTTCTCAACTTCACGACTTACCTGGCACAGTGCAAGGATAGCAACATCATGGTCCCTGGCAGCTCCCTTAATGCGTTGAGATATCTCCGTAACGGTCTCGTAGCGTCCATTTGATGTAGATGAGCGTAGCAGTTGTAAGTAGTCAACAGCGACTAGCTGCACGTTCTTCTGCTCCACGTAGTTCTTAATGTTCTCTTCAACATCATCAATAGAACCAACTGGTTTGTAGAACACAGAGCCTTTGCCTTCCCACATATTCTCAATGCTGTTGGCGATGCCCTCCTTGTTCTCTACCCAGTACTCTTCATCTTTGGCACAGTTCTGCATCACGATACGTCTACCTATCTCATTAGCAGACATTTCAGCGTTAAGCATTAGACAGTTTACACCTTCCATGCTTTGGTGAATGAGCCACTGGAGTGCCAGTGCACTCTTGCAATGTCCCGGCCTTGCTGCGATTATACCCACTTCACCTAACCCTAGACCTTGTACTGAGTAGTCTAGTGCCGGGATACCACTACCGAAGTGGTAGTTGTTCCCAACCTTACGTAGGAATATCTTGGCACAGTCCACTAGCGTTTCTGCCTCAATCTTCATTGGCTTGTGTCTATGGTTAATACTGTCATAGGCACCATTGATGACGGTATCCAGCCAGTTATCACGCTCACCTTTGGCGTAACCCTCCATCAAACACCAGTACTTGATAGCCCTTTTGATTACATCGGGATGAATACGCCTGTACACAAGCTCCTCTGCAATGTAAAAAGCCCAAGCTGAGGTGGACGTATCACCGTTGAAGTTCTGCTCAGGGATTCTGTTCCACAACCTTGAGAACTTGCTATTAGAGATAGCCAGTAGAGAAGACACCTCATGAGGGATGTCACCGTCATCAGCGGTGTCATCTTCATTCACAATAGAAGCACCTAGCTTAATACAAGACTCTTCAATCTCGCTCCTGGATGTATATCGAGGGTCACTGAAATCAATCTCTGCCCAGTCCTCTTCAGGATTGACAAACCGTGAGTTATTCCAGTAAGGCAGTCGAACAAGACTGCCTACTCCTTTACCGCCGAGCCTGTCTTGTCGTGGGTAAATTTCTTTGTAGCCAATTTGTAGTTTGGCATCGACGGCTTTCCAAAACTTGCGGATGAGCCAAGATGGAATTGACTGTTCAAAGAACAACCAGACATGAGCACCATTGCCACTGCTACTAATTTCAACGACTGGTGAGAATCCGAGCTCTTCGAGGAAGTGGTATGTTCTCTCCGCTTTGTCTTTCCACTCCGGGTCCGGGTTATCTTCGTGGTTATCAAAATCCACGCAGCTGCAATGAACAGTATTGTCTTCGAGCATAAGGTAGAAACCGTAGCAAACAGTCCCCGCCAGATGTTTTGTAGTGTAATCTTCAGTCGATACCCCATGTTCAAGCCTCCTAAATTGGGCTGAACCAGCTGCCTGTATGGCACAGTTATCTGTTCTGCCTTTGAAAAATGTTAGTATACTTTCTACTTTTGACGAATCCATGTAATGACTCCTTAAAAAAAAAGGGACGGTGGGTCCGCAGCCCACCGCCCCCGTGATGAAGATAGTTGTTAATCCCTAGAAAGGGTCATCCGGTGTAGAAGCCTCAGTGTTAGTGGTGGTGGGAGGAGCTACCACGGTCACTGCCACTTGAGCCTTCTTGAAAGAGCTGCCGAACAAAACATCCATCTCCATGCGTGAAGCTGGGTCTAAAGGCTGAGGTGACTTAGACGTTTTAGGTCTGTCCACATTCCAGTCTTCTCGCTCAGTTCCCTGGTACGTAGACTTCTTACTGTAGAAGTGTCCAGTGGAACCAGCTAAGTTGATAAACTCACTACCAGCACTTGGGTCTAGCTGACTTGGGTCACCTTGAAAACCTAGAAACGCTAAGTCTTCACTGTAGCGGTCAACAGTCTTCTCAGTAATCGTCATCCATTTAGTGCGGAACACCTCACCATCAACTGACTCCTTAGTGCCATCAGCATTCAGCTTATTGATAAGCTGGAACTTCAGAACAATCTGGGGGCCTTTGCGGGTACCCTGTGGTTCAATGTGGTGAGATACAATTTGACATTCAAATTTGCCTAATAACATACTACTACTCCTTCGTGAATAACTTTACAAAATTCTTAAAACCTTCTGCTGCTGAGCTCCCCAGCGGAAAAGAAGAAGGTAAACCAGTCCTGTTCTTGGCCTCATAGCCTGCATCTGGTTCACAATAGGCTACTCGTTGACGGCCACCCTTACCTTTTCCTTTGTCATCAACTGCCGTCATGAAGTTGAAGAACATTACAATGTCAGCCCATTCTCGGATAGACGCAGAGTTTAATTCATGCAAATCTACCTTGAATGTCTGGTAATCTTCACCGACAGGATTGCGTTCCTTCGCAATCTTGGAGTGAGCAAGACAGACTATAGTCATTTTCTTGTTTACTCGCAACCTGTCTAGTAATACAGTTACTTCAGCCCAGATACTGGCAGCTGTTGCATAACCTTTGTGGTAGTGCAAGAACTTGTTAAGGTCACCATCGTAGTGTGTACGAATAGTAAACTCCATCAGCAACTTCTCGAATCCATTCAAACAGTCCAATACAAGTGTCTTGTACTCGTGCTCAACTGCATTGAGTTCATTCAGGGTACTTATGAAGTCTTCCCATTTCTCAATTGGTGGTAAGTAATCTGTCTCACCTAGCTGCTTGTGTGATACAAGCGTCTGTAGCCCTGTCTCGCCTCTGCTTATCAGGTAGAGGGGGTTTTTCATGTGGGCTGGGAAGGACGTCTTACCGACGCCTTCTCGACCGTATATGACGATACGCAATGGAAGCTTCTCGGCTTTGGACTTAACCTTTCCGAGTATTCCTTGGACTTTACTTGCTGAAACCTTATTCATCTTTCTTCTCCTTCATAGTGGATTTCCAAAAGGACTCCAAGCATTCATGGAAGGCAGAGCCAAAACTAAGAGCCAATGGGGTCTTAGAGTTACGCTGTATACCTTCCACGTATCGCCAGTAATACTTTCGCTGACATTCAAAAAAACAATGTATTCTAGAAACGCTTAGATTGTGCTCACCAGAAATATCTGAGCCTTGACGTTTCTTCCAGTGGTCCGATGATGGGTCACCAGTGCCACAACACAGGCTCATGTACTCACACGGAACACCGTATTTGCCACAAGCACTGCTGTTCTGGTACCAGGAACCAGTCTTTAAGCACCGTACAATGTCATCAACGACACCGTTTAGCATCTCGTAAGTGTCAACAGACTGCTTGGGAGTACGCTTAATACCACCGTAACGTAGGTAATACTTGCGTGGATTCTCTAGTATATCTGCAAACAAGCGGGTCTCGTAAAGGGCAGGTGTCTCAACCTGACCTACTTCAACCAGCTCTGGGTCCTTTAATGTAACCCCACAGTACTCACCGTCATCATTAATCTCTTTAGCTGCTTTAGCTGTTAGCTTCTTAGGCTTAATGCGTGGTTTGTGGATTACATCGTAAATAGTCTGCTCAAGTTCTTCGTCCATCAAGTACTGAGCCATGTGGTAGGCATTGATTTGCAAGTCGTAGGACAACTTACGGAAGTAAGGATTACTCAAGTCATCCAGTGCTGTCACTGTTGTCTTGTGTTCGAGCATAGCCAAGCCGCAGCCGTCATCCGTGACGAGTGTATCTATCTTCCCTACGAAAGCATACGGCTTGACTCTCAGCTCAATCTCGAAGTTCCGTTCAACATCGACTGCGTGCCATGTGTCTGAAGAGTAGACATAGAAGTAACCGAGTATTAAAGCACGTAGCTTAGCCTTCTCGTGGTCATCCATGTCGTACTGACTGATTGCTTGTAAATGTTTACTCACTGTCGTCACCTGCTAACCATTTCTCAATAGCTGGCCTGGTTGTCATCCAGGTACCACCAATCTTGACAGCGGGTAATCCTCTGTCTAGCCAGTCGTACATTGTGCGGGGCTGTTTACCCAGAAGCTTAGCGGCTTCTCTTAGAGTTATCTTCTCAGGGTCAAATATTCCAACCTTCATCTAGCTTTTCCTTTACTGTTTGAAATGTGAATAACCACAAGAATAGCCACCACACAGTAGAAGTCAAGTACCCCTCACATATTTTTACAGAATCTCCCCTAATGTAAGAGCATTAAAAGGCAAAAGAAAAGGCAGCCCCCTTAAAGGGCTGCCCAATCTCATGGAGGTGTTCATTACAAGAACATTATAACTATACATAAATCTCAGGTTTAGTCAAAGGTAGCGCGCCGTTTTATTGATAAAATCATGCGTTCAATTAGAATCTGTTCGTGTACCTCAACCAGTTCACGACTGATTCGCCCGTATTCTATAGGGTCAAAGTCCGTTCGTTGCTTTGTACCAGCCATCTTATAAATAAATTTTCTTGATGAATCTAATGTCCATTTTTTCTTAGCGGCTGTCTTTATTTTTAGGTAGTTCAGTTCTTTAGCAACTTCGGACCAAGTTAGGTCCTGGTCTCGCAGGTACAAAATGAAGGAATATTTATCGACAGTAATAGTGTCATGTTTAGTCATAGAGTCATCTCGATTTTCTCGGGGAAGTGCCAGGCTGAGTCGAATAATGCAGCATCAATTAGGCTGCGGGTTATGTCGCCACTGTAATGCTCAAGTTCGCCATTAGGGGCGAACTTCGCAACTTGAGTAAACTTATCTTGAAACCATTCAGGGAAGAAAGCAAACCCAGAAGATAGACCATTGTCTCCACAAGATGGAACCTGATAAGCCTTATCAAACCTATCAAGATGGACATAGTGTCTAAGGACTTCCCTGTTTATTATCCAGATACCGGCAGTGCTAGTGTCCCCATAGAAGAAATGCACCCACAAGTCAGCCTCCGTTGCGTTCAGTCCTGACGGCTTACCGTTGTAGAACAACTCAAAAAAAGCCCTATTCCAATCTTTAGAAGCTAAATCATTTTTAACTTCTACGCTTAGAATAGGGCTAATGATGTCGTACTTGCGGAGTTCTTTCAGACCTTCCGGTGTGGGCCTAGAGTTAGAATCAATGAGCTTAGTGTCGTTGAGCTTAGCGTCCAGGTAACCGGATTCGATTAGGATATCCAGGACCAACTGCTCCGCTTGTTGGCCTCCAATCAGGTCCTGGTTAAATTTAGTCATCTTTAGCCTTATTTAAGAACTTGCCCCAATTGGACTTCTTTGCCCCTCTTATCATATCCTGCGCGTCTTTTTTCGTCGAGTAGGGGCCGTAGTACTCCGTGTAGCTGTCCGGCCAGGTAACAATCACCTCATACTGGCCTAGCGTGAAGTCATCAAGATGCGGGTGCCCTTCAGCACCCCGCGCCTTAATGAATTGCTTAGTAACAGTCACGACTTCAAAACTTATTTGTTCACTCATAATTAATTTTCCTTTACTAGAAATTCTACATAATCAACGTATTCCAGGCCGTACTTATCAGTTAACTGGTCTAGTGTCATAGGCTTATTCTGACAGGCACAATTAGAGTCGCAGGTCAAACCTTGCTGTACACCATAAGTGGCCATAAAATCAATGTGAGCTCGCTCTGTGCAGACATCACAAACGGCATCAAACCCATCTACTTCAAACCCTGCCCTGGATATCTTGCGATTGCAATTAGGGCACTCAATTTGTGGTATTTGGTCAAGTATCATAATATCCTCCTCATAAAAAAAACCCCCGCCGCTATTCCCAGCGGCAGGGGACTGATAATTAAACTCAACTGGCCAATGCAAGTGACTCAGCGATTGAAACATACTTATCATTCAATCCCAGAAGCATACGGTCAAACTGTGACGGCTTGCGCTTACGACTAGCATCGTGCTGGGCGTAGCCTTGGACAGCGTTGAACGCTTCCCATGCAGATACTTCAGGCTCAAATCGAGCTAACACTGGACGCCCACTGGCGGCTCTCTCACTGGCCACACGGCGATAGATAGCTATGGCACGGTTACGGTGTACCGATTCGCTGCGCTTGCTGTCTTTCTCGGGTTGGCCGTAAACACTAGTAAGGAACTCAGCCAAGCCTACCCGGCGCGACTCCATTCTTTCAATGACGTTCGTAAGATTGTCCCAGCCACCAGCTAGTCCACGCATATCGTCAATCAAGTCATCTATCTTAGTTCGTAACGAATGGGTGTGCTTTATGTTCACGCAACAATTGGAAACACTGTCAAGCATAGCCATATTCTTACAAAGGTCCCGATAGTATCCCAGGGAAGCCTGGAATGATTTACCAGCATAACCGGCCCTAATCAATACACGGGGGAAAATGTTATCCTCGGTCCCGTAGATTGATTTTCTGTATTGCTCAGTGGGAGCAATAGAGACGTAATGGCCATTATTCCAGTGACAACGCAAATTAACATCACCCTCAAAGGCACTAGCAGCTGATTCGCACAATGCGATAACATCGTCAGTAGTATGTGGTTCGTACCTATCGGTAACCGAAGTTTTACCAACGTAATCATAAGTATCTTCACGGAATAAACCCATCAGCGGAGTAGGCATATTGTCCACACCATAGAGTTTGTATTTACCAACCTTAAAATCAAACGCAGTGCGTACAACTTCAGCAATAGAATCGGCATTAACATTCAAGTTAATAGTCATGTAATGAATCTCCAAAAAACAAATCGCTGGTGAATAAATTCCACCAGTCAATCGCATTGGTGGAATTGAACCACCGAGTCCAGTATGCGAACACGCTCACAGCGTAGGGCTGTTGTAATACGGTTTTCCGTCAATGTCTACTATACCTATCGTAACCTGGTAGGCTTTTTTGGCCTTTAGAGTCTTGGCCAGGGCCTGCTGCGCGTGCAATTGGCCCCTATCGGTAGTAAAAGTAGCACTAGAGTCTTTATAAAATCCCTTGTAAGTGTAATAAACTTTCTTGTCTTTCATCTTAAAATCTCCTGGGTTAATGTTTTATTCTTCTGTGAAACCATCGAACCACACGCCTTCTTGGCGGGTGTCCGGGTCATTACAATGCTCTTGAGCTTCTTCTAGAGTTAGCCCGGTAATAATGATTTCTTTCTCCCGGTCAAGTGATGGGTTGAAACTTCTGAAAATTTTATAGTAGGTTGTCATTTTGCTCTCCTGGTTAATAGTTTGAAATTTCTTTATTGCAGCTGTCACAGTGGACCGGACATTCTCCGAGCTCCTTGTCAGCATACGTTAGGCCCTGGTCAACTTCACGGTCGTTCCAATCGTCCAACCTGGTACCGCTGACGGCCTCCGCAATACAATCACCGCAATAGGGTTGGCCATACCAGACATAGGTTATATCGTAGCCCCCGATACTGGTGTGGTTAGCCTGCTTAGAATTAATCATAGTATTTTATCCTGGTAATAAAGTTGTAGCTTAGGACCGCCAACAATGCGGTCATCGAAAATAATAAATAGGTCACCTGGTAACTCCTGAAAAAAAAGCCCCCACCGGGTGACGGTGGGAGCTCGTAAAAGTAATCAATCAATTTCGACGGTATCCATTGTAACGCTCAATAGGTGGTCATAGTCACCACTGAGCGCGGCCGCCTGGTAATCGTCGATATCACGCGGACCAACGCCCCCTTTACGTAGAGCTCGAATTACGGAACCAACAACAGCTAACGCGCTGCCGTCTCGGCCGGTTAGCTGGACTGTGATATGTGGAAACTTAATATTCATAATCAACTCCTTAAAGAAATGGTTTTAAAAATCAGCAATAACTAGTCCATCGGTACCGGGACCTGGTGACAATGGCATAAAATACTCCAGCATCAAAACGGTGGTTCTGTCCTGGAGGTCCTCCAGGGTGAAGTGTTCCGATTCTTTGCCGGGACCGTGGAACTGTTCGTTAAACTCCTTTAGGTTTTTATATTCTGAAAACTCACAGCGTATATCGACGATGTTAAAAACTGTCACAATTCCACAATCGTCTTCTAGGTCCTCTAGGTAATCATAGATAGCAGCTGCTGCCTCGTATGACCAACTAGCGTTGTCATCGTTGCGCAGCTCCGTGATTGCTTCTTCTTTGCTTATTGTTGTAATCATTTTAAACACTCCTGGTAAAACGGTGGGGACCTGGGCCGGCGATCGCCGGCACCAGGGCCCACCTGGTAACAAATCAACTATGTGTATAACCATCTATTTCAATGACTAATTGCATCACGTTATGACCTGGGCCAGCTTGGCCAGTGGTTGAGCCATTGGGACGCTCAAACAATCCGTGCTCCTGGGAAACTTCTACTATCCAGGCTGCGCCTAGGCCGAGACCCAATGTAGGCATAGCGACCGAAGCCCAACCTTCACATACTTCGTTGTATGCGATGAACTGTTCAACCGTTGCGCCGTCAAAGACAGCCGAGTGCCAATCGGTATCCAGGCCAGCGGGTTGGTAATCGTCTACAAGTGTTGATACATCT
>TARA_R110000744_G_scaffold378415_1_pt1 | contig 18631 bp, 13 predicted proteins | sample TARA_R110000744 | Tara Oceans TARA_R110000744 (sample SAMEA4398083) | marine metagenome | biome: Polar Biome; feature: [DCM] deep chlorophyll maximum layer (ENVO:01000326); material: water (ENVO:00002006), including particulate matter (ENVO:01000060) such as... | depth 36 m | reverse complement strand
ATCTAAGTTAGTTGTGCCGTCTACGTCTATATCGCCAGAAATGTCGAGTGAAGCAAATGTTCCAACTCCTGTAACCGTTAAGTTACCACCAGAACTTAATGTCATCTTCGTAGATGCAGCTTCAGAAACACCAAGTTTAAAAAGCATCTGCGTTGCGTTGTTATCTCCCGCAAATGTACCTTCGGCTGTACACTCAATAGCCCCTGCTTTTGAATTGCCATCGGGTGCTGTTTCACTTGTAGCATAAAACTCAATAGCACCAAGACTATCATTCGCAACAACAGTAGCTTCAGCCGTTGTTAAGAAAAGTTTTGCCCCTGCTGCACCAGTAGTTTGAAGCGCACCACTAACTACAAACGTAGTTCCACCCGTTGGAATCCTTGCAACAACCGCACCTGTATCATTAAGCAAGCTAACATCATTTGTTGAACCTTGACCTATTAATAACAAACCATCGGTGCTGCTATATCCAACACTTGCATTATCACCTGCACCAATTGCAGATGTTGCTGCAAATGTACCACCAGTAATATCACCAGTAGTTGTTATCGTAGAAGAACCAGTATCGATTGTGCCAAACCCAGATGTAATAGATCCTGAGTTTAAAGCTCCTGTTGTTACAATAGAACTGCTGCCTGCTATGGGTGAATATAAAGAGCCAAGAGCCGTACCACCTAGCGTAATTGCATCAGCTTCTAACGTGCCGTCAATATCGGCATTGCCAGATATATCAAGAGTTGCAGCGTCCAACTCACCAGAAATTGTAATGTTTCTTGCACCAGAGTTATCTAAGTTTGCGTCTAAAATTAAAGCCTTACTCGCAGCAGCCGTGCCTGCGGTAATGCCATCAATACTTTCCAAGTCGTTTTCATTTAAGGAAGCTGTGCCAAGTACAAAAGTACCCGCTGTTATTGTACCTGTTGTTGTAATTGCAGATGAGCCATTATCTATCGCTCCAAAGCCAGATGTAATAGAACCACTATTTAAAGCACCAACAGCCGTAATAGATGCCACAGTAAAATCTAGCGTATTATCGCTATCATCATAGGTTACAGCAATTCCAGATTCCGTATTGCTTGAAACCATTGCACCAACTGTATCAGCAATCGTTTCAGCTAGAGTAACACCACCGATTGTAATTGCATCTGCTTCAAGTGTTCCGTCTATGTCAGCATCACCACTAATGTCCAGGCTTGTAGCTTCTATTTCACCAGAACCTTTAAAGGTAACGCCATCGCCTGCACCTACTCTGAAGATGATTTGGTTGTCTGTAGAAAACTTTAATTGATTGTCGGCATCTCTTCCTACAACTAAGGCATCGTTTGTAATGCTTGTAACATTCGTAGTCGTTGTAGCTGTTGTATTATCTATAATTGCAGAAAACTTCGCAGCGTCCGTATTTGTTGTGATCGGCAAAGAGCCACTTGATGTGTGGGCAGTTATAACAATGTAAATGGATTGGTTGCCTGTCGCACTATTATCACGAATAATATCACGCTCATTATAAGCTGTACTTGCTGCCCAATTTCCACGAAATGTGCCAAGCTCCTGGGTAACGGCAATCTCACCACTACTATCAAAACTAAGCACTTTACTTGCTCGATCTGTAGCAGATTGCGCAAACTCTGTAGAAGTCATAGTATTGGTTCGTGAAAGCTTCAATGCACGGTCAAGCTCTTCATTATTCTGCAAAATTAAATGCGTCATTTTATCGAGCTGGTCATTTAGATTTGCAGCCGGAAAAGGATCATTAGCAACCAAGGATAATTCTTGTGCTATGGTCTTAGCTCTTCTAAGCGTTATTGTTTCGCCAGAGGCTGGGATGTTGCCGGATGTAAATGTAACCGTACCACCGCTTGTTTCACCAATCCCTGAAGCGTTGTAATGTGAGCCTGATGTTTTAACGCTTTCCGTGCCAGTTGCACTCCGCACAATGACTTGCAAATCAGCGTCAGCAAAGACCTTGAAGTTATATGCAAAGGCCGCTGTTGAGCCATCGCCGTTGAACTGCCGTTTGGTATTGGTTGATGATACTGTCATTTATCTTATCCTAGTTTGCTACAATATTTTCAAAGTCTGGGCTGCGTTCTGGCAAAGCCTCACCTGGTTTCCACCAAAATCCTTGCCCTGTATCTCTTTTGAGTTTTCGCTGATACCTACGTTGTTTTTGTTCAAACTTAGGATCAGCCATTTGCTGTAAACGGTTGAATAATTGCCGTTCTAAAATTGTTCGTGCATACCATATGCTTTGTCCTGGTAAATATTGATTTACAAATTTGACAGATTCAGATGCAATATTAGTATCTTTGCCTTGTGCTAACTCAGCCATGTTTCCAAATGTTAAATTTATTAAATCTTCACCAAGACCAACTACAGGCCCAGCTACAGTTTTACCTAAACCACGATCAAATCTATTAAGATCCGAAAATAAAAAATCACCGTAAATACCAAGACCGCCACCTTGCAATATTGCCGCCCCCCAAAACTCTGGAGTATTCATAGATCTAGGATCTCTGCCCTTAACCATTTCTTTAAGTTGCATTGCCAATGCACCCATTAAAGTTGTTGTAATTAAAAAATCTGTGAAATAGGTAAGTTTTGCACCGCTTGTTGGTAGATTTACGCCACGCATGATATGCGTATTAAATAAAGTAACACCAAAGTTTTTAAACATTGCAAATGAATTTATAATTTCACCAGGAATAGTACCGCCTCTTGTTCCGAAACGTAAAGTCGTTGACCCACGCAATGAACTTGACGGTACAGCAAAATTTGTTTCTGTTTCCACCATCTCCATCATGCGTGTTGCTAAATCTTGACGTAACGCTGTTGGAATATCTAAATTATCTTCAATGTCTTCTGCTCTTAAAAATTTAGCTCCTTCATGCTCGTAGGGTTTTGTTTTTCGTATTAAATCCCATCGTCCAGAATTAAAACCATACCCTGACAATGTTTTTTGCAAATCAGGATTGAGTTGGTCAAATGACTTTGCAGCATTATCAGCAAGCGTACCTAAAAACTCCATGCCAAACGCCCATCGTCCAGCTTGCGTCATTGGTGAAAGCAAAGATGCCCTCATAACAAAATCAGATATTCTGCGTGTGAATTCTGGCCCTGATATATCGCCTGTATAACGCATTTGTGCAGAAGCTAATGAAGTCCAACCTTCAGCAATTAAACCTAGTCTTAACGCTAATTTTCCTTTTTCTTCAGCACCCAATGGGCTTAGTGTTTTCAAATATTTTGATAACGTATTTGTCTGTGGAAGTCCTGTAAATCCCCTTGCCATTCTACTAAAATTTACATCTGTAATTGCGGCTAATGATGCAGCACCCAAAAAGGACGATTGTATTATTTGGCGTGTTCCAGCAAACGCTTGCCCCCAAACCGCATTAATTGGCTGATTATTTGATCCTGTTATATAACCGTACAGCTCATCTATTTCTTTTCCTGTTTGTTTTGCTTTATCTAATAGCTTTGTGTCAGGCGCATTACTTGATCTTAGAGCAGCATCTTTTTCTATTGTTTGTTTGATAAAATTTAATGTTGAATTTGGATTTGGCCCTAACACTTCCATTAAGCCAATATCCCGTGACATGGATTTAATATGACCCATCATTACGTCAAAAAGCTGACCATCCCCAAATTCATTATGGTAGCTTAAAAAGCTCTCTGCATTTTTAAAATGCAAAAACCTATGCTCCATTGATTTATTAACAAGGCTTGACTGTCTTGGTGTTCCTTTAGGTGCTAGTTTATTATAACCTTGGGTTGAAATAGTTTCATAAACACTTACAAGAGCTTTTTCTAAACCATCATCTGTGAACGGTAAGTTCGTTTCGTTATCAATCATTCTTGTTCGATCAAGAAGCGGCGTTATTTTATTTCGCCAATTATTATATCCAGCTTTGCGAACTTTTAACGTGTGGTGTGTTTGTGGAAAATATTTATCAATTTTACCTGTATTCGCACCAGCAACATTTCTTCGTGTTCTAAGCATTTCAAATGTTTTCGATAAGGCTTCAGCCATTTCTTTAGCAGCAACATCATCTGTTGCATCGCCTAACATTTCTTTAACAATGTTTTCAAGAGTTGCTTTGTTGCGAACCCTGCCTAAAACATCACGCCTTGTATTCGCTAGTATTTCATCCATATAGGATGTTGCTCTGTTTTCTACGTTTTGAATACGGCCTTGAACATTTGAAAACTTTCTTGCGGTATCAACCGACATAATATCTTTTGCAGTAGCATTAATGTTTTCAGACTCATCTAAGATTTTACTTAAATTGTTCCAAACAGCAGCTTGCTTTAACTTTGTACGGCGTTTTTGTGCATTTTTAATTTTTGTAGCTTCTAAAGCATCCCCTGCGGCTTTTGATTGAGCTGAACCAGCACCCATTTTTGTTTGGTATTCTTTTTCAAGTTCATCAAACAGAGCTTTTATTTCATCAGCTTTATCCTGTGGTATTGTGCCTTCTGCAACACCATCGTCAATACATTTTTTAAAACTCATTTTGTTATACAAACCCCCATACGAGCTTCAGCAGCTTTTTCAATATCGCTTTCCTGTTTTATTTGTCTAAGAGTTGTGGTTTGAATTTCCATTTGTCCATCGGCTCTTTCAATAATTTCGCCTGGTATTTCACGGTCAAGATCCAACTGACTTTCAACATTAGCAAACAATTCTGTTTCTAATTGCTCTGCTTCTTCAAGCTGACCTTTGCCATAGGAATCTGAAAAAGTTTCTAGGTGTTCTTGGTCTGCAACCGATATTGATTCTGCATTCTCTTGAGCGTTGATACTGCGTCCTTGATCGCCAACATCTGCCCCAACACGATCGCCTGTTCGTAGTCTTTCTGTGACATTGTTGATAAATTTGTTTGCAGCTTCTTGTCCTTTATTGGACTCTGCAAATTCTTTTGCTGGTTTTTTAAGGACATTTGTAATTCCTGTTCTACTGAGTTTTGTTCCTTTAAATAAATCAAGAACTGTTTTGTGAAGTTCTGGCTGATCTGCTAAAGACTCACCAACAGCAGAAGCAATATCTGGTGTTATTATTTTTTTAAAAAGAGCAGTTTTGCTTTCATCACTTAAATTTGCAATACCTCTAACTGTGCGTACAAATTCATTTTCAGACGGTAAGTTTACATCAATATTTGGATTTGCTTTTAAAACTTTTGCAGCATCTAATGGATCAAGCGTTTGCTCAACAATGTTTTTTACAGCTACAGAAACAGCCGCCTGTTCTGGTGTAATACCGTCTTTTTCCTTAAATAGTGTTCCAAACAACCCACTATTTAGTTCTTCTTTGTGCGTTGTTAAGCCTGTTTTTCCTTGAATTTGCCTGTCTGGATCTGTTGAGATAAGACGTTTTGCCAGCCCAACTCTTTGGTGTCCATCTATTAGATAACGCTGCCCTGATGCCATTTCATAGACAGTAATATCGCCAGCCTTTTGCGCATCCCATTTCTTTATTCGACTAAGTTTTTTTGTAACTCCATAACTATCGGCTTTAGGTTTTAACTGAAATAAAGGGGCATCAATTTCCATTTCATCTAATTTAAAGCGTTGCTTTGTTTGATCTATATCATCAGAAGCATAGATTGATTTTGGTTTTGCAATCGGAACATCAGATGTGATTTGGGCTATTTCATTGTTTTCAGAAGCTATTGTAGCTTCTTTTAAACTCTTTCTGTGTGCTGCTTCTGCGTTACCGCCACCTTCGTATGGGTTTGTAGCAGCAACATCATCAAAACCTTCGGCTGCTTTTGTAGCTGTCTGCGCTCCTTTTGATTTAAAAACTTTACTATTTTTAAACGCATTAACACCAGCCTGTACTTGCTTTTTTGTAAGTCGAATAGTTTTGCCACCAATATCAAACGCAAAGGGTGTAGCACCGCCAAATACACCACCAGCACCAACAGCTAATGCAAAATCTTCCCAACTGTAATCTAAGCCTAAAGTTTCATACCAATCTTTAACAGGTTTTTCTACAATCGCTGATGTTCCAGCTCCAATGACAAACTCACGCAACGCTGCTTGATACAAAGACGGCGCACCGCCACCTAAACCTAGCGTTAAAAAAACTAATGGATCATTGCCTGGGCCGCCTGCTAATTGACCAACAATACGCCCAAATTGATCTAGCATTCCCGAACTTTCATCTGCAAGTTCGTTATAATCTTCTAGTGTTGTTAAAGCGGATGTTTTGGCTTGCTCAAGAAGTGTATTATTCCAATCAGGGTTGTTAAACAATTCAACCAACTCAGGCATATTATCTTTGTTTTGCAAGACATGATCTTGTATTTCTATTGAAAGATTATCGTATAACTGCCGCCGTGTAACATCATTATCATCGCTTGGATTAAATAATACGCCAGGATTGCTGAATCGTTTTCCTGTTTTTGTTTCTATTTGTTCTAAAATAGGTTTCCATTGGTCTTTCATCATAAGACCTGGTGATATAGAATTTGATGCAAAACCAAGACTTGTACGAGCTACACCATAGCCAGCAGTTACATTATCAAAGAATGTTGGAACTGGTTTTGATCTGCTTTTTGATAAAGATAAATCCGATTGTGGCGGTGCTTGTAAAAACATTTACTTAGCCCTTAATCGGCTAGGATCAATAAAAATAAAGTCGCCATCCTCGTCTAATGCTATTTGAAACTCGCCGTCTATTTCTAATTTTACAAGATAACCATTTTCTGGATTGCCATGTGCAACAAATCTTCCATCTTGTATAGATTTTGCCATTTTTTCAGATACTTTATGTGATTTAAAACCGCTTGCTTTTGCAGATGCTGCAAAGATTAAATCTGGTGTTAGTTGGTTAACAATGTTTTGAAATGTGCTTGCATCTATTCCTATTGGCAATATTGTTTTGTAGTCATTGACAACATCAAGCCTGTTGCTCATAGCCATTTTCCACGCATCTTCAAACATTTTTTCTTCCATTGTAATACCGTCAGAAAGAATAGGATTTTCACGATACAAAGACGCATAGATAGCTTCTGCTGTTTTATAACTTACATCATAACTTTCTGCTGTTTGACCGCCATCACGATCAAATGCAGGCAATATTTCTGTTGATGAATATTGTCTAAATTTATCAAGACCAAATGGTTGTCTAGCATCTGATTTTAAATCATCACGCCCTTGCAAAACTTTAAAAGCTGCTTGTGCATTTTCTTCGCCGCCCATTGCAAACAAACTAACCGCACCTATTAAGACATGATCTGCTTTGCCATCATTGAGTTGACGAGCAATTTCAAATAAATTTTTGCTGCCATAAACTTGCTGATATCTTTTAAGAATATTAAAACGATCTTGCGTTGTTGTTTCTGGTTGATTTAAAAACCCTTGCAAAGAAGCAACTTCTGCTTTGGTTAATATTTGTAAATTAGGCAACCCATATTTTCTACGAACAAGCTCTGCGGATTCAATACGTTTTTCAGCCATTCCTACGGCATTGTCCGTATCAAGCAATAAAGGTACATCTTCAATTACAATATCGGTTGCCACATTTTTAACAAAAGAAATAGCATCATCTTGTAATTGAGTTTCCATTTCTGTTTGATACTTTTTTGCAAAGTCTAAAACAAAAAGATTATCTTCAGTTTTATTTTCTTCCCGATCTGCTACAAAGGCTGATACACTATCTCTATTTGAATTTCGTAAAACATCTGAAATTAGAACAAGTGTTTGCGCTTTATTAATAAGACTTAAATTATCCTGATATTTAGCATCATCAACATTTTTAAGCGTTTCATTATCCAGAAGTAAAATATTTAGTTCATCAAGACTTACTCTACCTAACTCATTAAGTAATTTAATTTTTTTTTGCGTATTGTCTTTTATAAGTTCTAAAGCACTTTTTGCCACAGACTTTTGTTGTGTTCGTTTTTCATCAATACTGTTAATATAATTCGATGAAGCGTCAACAGGGGCAATAATAGCTTTTTTTTCTTCAATAGTCATTTCATTAAGCAAATAAAGCAAAACGCCTGCATCTGGTGCAAGATTAGCGTTGCCTTCACTTAATGCCTGCTTAATATTTTCAATACCTTCATGTTTATACTGTTTATAATAATTATTTAAAAACTCTTTTGCTATTTGATTTTTTAAACCAAGAATAGCGCTTTCTTTAACATCTTCATCAAGCAGTCGCTGCTGAATATTACGATCAAGTGAAACCCGAAACTGATCCATACTGTCTTCAAAATCAGTTATGTTTGATCCAAGAGTACTATAAGTTGTTTTTATTTCATCAGCTTCATTTGTAAGCTGGTCTAGCGCAAATGCTTCTTTCTTAACGTCAATTTGGTCACGCAGCCAAAATGAATTTTGCATTTCTGCTTGAGCAAATCTTTGGTCAAAAACATTCAGTGAATACTTATCGTTTAATAACTTGCTTTGAGCTTTTTCTTTAATGCGTTGGCTTTGTTCATTCCAAATAGGATTTTCACCATCCATAACTAAATTTGGATTATCAGTATCGGCTAACTCACGACTTTTAATTCTTAACTCTTGTTGTGATTGCAAAAGTGCTTCTGATAACAAATTATCTCTAGTTAATTCTAATCTTTTTTGTGCAAACTGCGTAGCGGCATTCATAGCTGTCAGCAGTGGTGCAGCCTTATCCATTTCGGCTTGAGCCATTGCACCAGGGTTTTTACGAGCTGAAAAGCTAACTCCTGGGAGCGTATTGCTGCCACCTACCCTGCCTGTTTGATATACTGGTATTTTCATGGCCCAAAGAACCCTGCTCTGTCAGCGGTTGTTGCAGCAGCACCAAAGCTTTGCAGTAGTGATACTTGCCCTTGTGATCGAGCAGAGGCCGCAGCCATACCGCCCTGCATTCTGCTTAGTTCTGCATTGAGCCGCACCGACTCTTTGCGATCTTCTATTTGCAAATCTGTCATTGTTTTTTCAAACTTTAATTTATGCTGATCGTACTCAAACAACCGTGCATTTTGGCGCATCACCTGTATAGGCGTACCGCTGGATAATTCTACACCACCATACGCATAGTTGGCTCTGGCCTGTCCTTGCTGCTGGCGAAAGTTATAACGGTTTTCTGCATCCGATTGCAGATAGTTTTTATTAACGATCTGCTTTTGAATATCCAGTAAATCAAGATCACGCTCTATAATATCAGCGTTGAACTCGCCTGCTTTAAGAGCAGCTGCTGCTGCCTTATCCGCAGAACTTTTTGCCTTTGCTCCAGATCCTAACTGAAGCAGCGCAATCATAGCACTTATTGGTTCAACAGGCATAAATAATCCTAAATATCAAATGTGTTAAGGCGTGGATAAAGAGCTAGAATTGTCATGGGCAAAGGCTGAGTTTGCTGCACATAAAGTGTTGCGTCATCATCAAAGCCGCCATCAAATTCTATATCTTTATCACCAGTAAAAAGCGGCACAGCTGCATCCATATCCATGCTGCTATCCCGAAAGGGTATACGATCCACGCTTGATGCGTCTGTACCTACCTCAATACCAACCGTTCTAAACAATCTAAGAACAATGTTATGTATTCGTTTTGGTTTGCCCTGACTTGTACCGTCAACGCTTCCAGACTCTAAGCGCAGAGTTTGTATCGCAGATGTATAGCCCAATCCTACCGCCGCTGTGGTCACAGAAAAGTCTGTTGTTACACCGCCATCTGCAACGGTCTTATCGCTATGACTTGCACCATTTGCTAAAACAGAACAGCTCAATCCTTTAAGATGATACAGCCCTGTTAGCGTTGTTGTGGCTGATCCACTGTAAGCCAAACCACTGTCAACGAAATGGGCTGTGGTGCTGACTGTTCCAAAATCAAATGTTTTCATGCGTTCAATGTAACGCTTTGTGCCGCTGGCGATTGTTCGCTTTACAATCATATAAAGTTCATCTTCGCCTGTATCTGTCGGAAGCACAGCAATGCTTTCTACCATACCATGTGTATAAGTCGCAGAGGCTAGGCTTTCATGGGTTCCTGTATATGTACCGCCAACTTCGTGCTTGTGCCAGGCAACAACCTGTTCTTCACGCCTATAGGTCATGCCAAGAAGCACACCATCGCCACGAATACACCAAACAACTGAATCTGGTTCTTGTTGGTAGGCAAACTCCGTAATGCCGCCTTCTGTGATATGTTCTGCTAAAATTGTCATATCAGGAGCTTGATAGCCACTGGTATTTACATCGCCTGCATATTTAAATTCACGAACTTTTCTGCCACCACGCTGCACAAACAGCGTTACATCCGCTGACTGCACTGGCGTTACAGATGCCGTACCATAATTGCTGTATTTGCGTATCAGCGTCGTTGTACTTGTAACAGGACCATTATTTTCTGTCGTTACAATGTATTCGCCGCCCGACGTACCAATAGGCAGCACACGTGTCGCTGAGAGCCATCTGATGCTCGATACAGTATTTGCAGCGATGGTGTAGATTAGACCGTCATCCGCTCCTGTTCCAGTGGTAAAATTATCGTAGTCAGCCGTCTTAGAAAACCACAGTGTTTGTGGATTATTATTTGTGCCTGCAAAGACCAGGCGTTGCTCAAAGAATGTAACCACAGATGGGTAATTGTTAGAACTTGTTAGAGCTGGATTGCCGCTTGTTTCTGTTATAGTAGGCGTCGCAAATGTCCATGCCGTGTGACTTGTTCGTGTAAGTGTTCGGATTGCATAAGACGGATGCACTATAAACATTGTGTCAGCCGATTGAGCGTATCTTAAATCTGGTAAGTCAGCTTCAGCGTAAGGCGATGTTATTTCTAATATTGCCTGGACAGCTCCACCACTGGTGTAGGTTGTAAAGGCTGTTGTATTAATCGCTGTGCCATATAAATCCGTGAGCGTATAAGTATTTGTTGTGCTGTTCGCCACACGATAGTTTCTATTATTCAGCTCTGTCATACCGCCAACAGAAATAAGAAAGATTTCATCGCCGTTGCTAAATCCATGCGAATTGCTGGTAATCACGCCAGGGCTTGCTTTTGTTACAGCCGTAATCGTTTTTGTTGTGCCTGTTAAAACCTGAGATCCATTGCGATACACACGCATTTTGCTTACACCAAATTCTAAGATGTAAGTATCTGTAGTTTTAAATACAAACGGTATCAGCCTGCCTTTTACAGCAGATGATTTGATTTCGCCGAGGTATTCTGTGCCTGGTCTTCGTGTTGTGCCACCGTGCGGATGAATGACCATATTGGTGCAATCTTTAAGCCCTTCAGCATATTTGCTGATGTTTGTTCTGCCTTCCAAACGTGGCGATATTTCACCAGAAGTAAAGCTGGCTATAGCTGGTGCAGAACGAGCCATTCTTTAGAACCTTGCTTCAATAAAGTTACTTGCTTCAATTCGTTGGGATGCCCCTTCTGTTGCATCGATAAACCGTGCTTCTTTTAATCTATCTTGATACATAGCCGCCATCACCTGTATCAATGAGGTTGAACCTGTAATGGCATAACAGGCATCTTGAGCAAGCCTTGCAGCCAAAGTCGAAATAAGATTTGCGTCATATTCATTTGGATCTGTTACCCTTGCGATATACTTAATCTTAACGGATGTTTCATCAGTAAGAAGCTTACGCCCTTCAATCACAAATACAGGGCCGCCAGAATTATCTACCATATTGTCGTAGGGATATGTTTGTGATCCGTTGCTAAACTCTAGCACTCGCAAACAATAAGGATCTGTTGGAAGTGCATATTGAAAGTTGTATCCAAAGGACGGCTTTTCAGTTTCTTGGCCAAGTTCCAATCGACGAATTAAACTGTTCCAAGGATGCGCACGAAAGACATCATCTCGCACAGTTTCAAAAATCTGGTTCATATGACGGCCAGCTTTAGTAGCCTCATCAAGGGAGCTTATATTGGTTGCACCAAGATGATTGAGCGCCTTATTAACTATGCTAACATTAGAAGCCATGTGTTTTTCCTAAAAAAAAATGGGGAGCAAAATGCCCCCCACTTATCTTAATCTAAGACGTATTCCATCTGGACTACGATTGTGCCAGTTCCAGCTGCACCAGCAATCGTTGCTGTTACCATGAAACCATTTTCATCCGCATCTATGACAGAGTTCCGTCCAAGTGCAACAGTCGCTGCAATGTCCACAACTTGTAGAGATGTTGATGCCGCAGCTGCTTTAAACTCATCTGCATCTAAAGCTACAACAGTACCATCCGCATTTTTATAAGCGGCGTGGCCAACAGCTAAAGTTGTTGATGATCCTAAAGCATCATGTGAAAGCTCGCCTCTGACAATTCTAGCTCCGTTTGGAAGCTTAAACATTTCAATGACTTCGCCTGCAGATAATGATGCGGCTTCATACTCGCCCCTTGCGTAACGAACTCGTCCACCCAACTGGATGGTCTTGTTCATAACAGAAGGAGTAGCATTACTATTCGTTCGTTCAATTGAATAAACTGTACCCATAATCTATCTCCTTTCCTATTCGTTACAAGCGATTTCTACAACCTTCTCTTCTTCCATACGGGAAGAACCATGAGAAGAGCAGTAGTAAACCTGGGTTGAATATGATTTGTCAGCACGTTCTTCAATTCGTGAAGTTACGTCCTTGTTAATCGCTAACATACAGCCGTCTTCTGCCCAGGCGTAGCATAGTCTGCTAGTACCATCGTCTTTCAAACGGTTGCTTACGATAAACTTGAAACCAACAAATGTGTCGATCTCACCTTGTACAAGAGCTTTTACAGTATTGAAATCGCTGCTTGTTACGGCGGTGATGTTGAGCAGATCTTCGATTTGCTCAGGTGATACAACGATGTATCTTTGGATGCTAGGATCAACAGATTTCGCATCAAGCAATTTCTTGGCCGAAACCAATTTCGCCTGAGTGAGTCCGGCTGAACCATGCACAATTTTTTGCGCTGAAGGTAGAACAGTTGCTGTGCCACCGTCTTTGCCAGTTTGCGCTGTGCCGCCTAATGCTGAGATAATGGAATCATCCATTGATCTTCCCATCGCCGCAGCAGCTGCCTTGGCATAAGTTGATGTTGGATCTATAAGCATTTTGACTTTATCACCATCGTCGATGAGGTCAGCATACTCATATTCTTGCATTGTAATCATACGCCTTGTATGGGGCGTATCCATAAGTGGAGTATCAGAATGTCTGCTTGTTTTTGCAACAGCAGCGGCCTGACCCACTTGATCGTGAAAGCTTTTTTCACCAGTTACAGATTCTGTCGCAACGGAATCTCTTAAAAGCGAACCCATTTGCTGTGATAGCATTTGGACATTGCTTGAAAACTGGCTTATAAAAGCATTAGTGATTGATGTACTCATTTAAGTAATCCTTCTAAGCTAATGAAATTTAAGGTTTATTTGCGTTCAGATTATCCGTGTGGGTCTGACTGTTGATAGGATCAACTACTCCAGCACTCGCAGTGCTATGATGTTGTGGGGCTATCGCTTGTCCACAATTTCTATAAGACTATGTCCTCTTCTGGGTGAACATAGGCAAATAATTCCTGTACCCTGGCAACAGCTTTGTCATGCTCAGGGTGATGTTTATTCCAGTAAGCCCCTTTACGGTCTGCCTGGAGTTGATCTATTTCTTCTTGTGCGTCTTGCGGAGTCATGGCTGATTCAGTTGTTACGCCGTCCAAATCATCTTCCGCTATTTCGTGTGACATTGCTTCAAACATACGAATAATATCAGGATGATCCCCAAGCATTCGGCCATCAGCAAGCCGTATATTACCAAGGATGTTATCCTCTGAAGTAGGATCGCCCTTTGAGCCAAGTAAATATTTTGCCGTGGCTTGCGCCCTCTGTACCTTTTCACCAAAAGCTTTTCCGTACTCAGCTCTTAATTCGGTTTCCGTATCGAGCTTGGCTTGCTCACGGTAGGCATCAAGTTTTCCATTGGCGGCCTCTGTTTGAGATTGCATAAACTGTGCAACGCTTGCAGCTTGCTTTTGATTTAAACCAGCCGCATGAATGGATTTGCGAAACCCATCATCTTCGAATATCTCAGGAAGACTTACATCGTAATCCTTTATATCGGCTGGACGGCCAAGTTTATCGTACACTCTTGACCAATCATCATCTGTAGAATTGTTTCCTGGGAGCGGTATTTTATCGGCTCCAACCATACGCTGGGCATGGACATAAGATTTTGCTAAAGATCCAACATCATTAAAATTCTTGAGTGATGGATTGCCTCTGAGATCTTCTGGAAGTGAGTCTTGAAAACTCGCTGCTGGTGGTGCGCTTTCCTGAGATCCAATTTCTTGGGTTGCCTCTGCTTCGCTCATACGTTCTCTCCTTTGTTTTGCTCTGTCATTAAATTAATTATTGTTAGGATTGCGTACCGCTGCCCTTCCAAGAAAGCCGACTCATGCGGATCACCTGGCTGATGCGTTGTTTGATTGAACGAAAATCGTTTCTTTAGATCTTCCAAAACAACTGCACCATCATCAGACGTAAAGGTGCGGCGATAGTTTAATTTTAATTCATCGAGTGTCATTGCTGTGTCTGCGCCTGATCGACTGCTTTAATAAAGGGAGCAACGGCCCCTGCATTTTCAGCCGTCTGAGCCGCTTGCTGTTGCTGAGCTGCCTGTTGCTGTGCTTGCGCCTGCTGACGGCGCAGCTGTGCAACCTGTTCATCTGAGCGCACAACAGAGGCTGGCATTCCTGTAGAGCTAATGAGGTACTTTACCAAACCATCAACATCGAGGTAATCGGTGACAGGTGCGAATTCTGCGGTCTGCATTAAGACTTCCAAACCACGCATCACGCTTTGTAGGTCTGTGAGCTTTTGAGCTTTGGCCAATGGGCTGACATATTCAATATCTATATCTGTTCCCTGCAAACTTTCGGGCGGCAGAGGCAATGCCCCTGATCTAAGCATTAATGAAAAGCAACGGCCAATAAGCGGCTGCAATAATTCAGACTGCAATCTGCCCAGAACTGGCCCAAGCATGCGCATACGCTCTTCGTTTCGCTGTAGAACTTCCGTTGCCGTCATAGACGGCCCTTCATTTGATAGCAGCTGATCGACATAAAACGCCTGACGTATCGCATTTCTTCGCTGTTCTTCCATTGCCAAACCCAGCGGATTGTTTGCATTGATTTGCATTGGCTCTAGGCGATCTCTTGTGCCAGATCGATAGAAGTTTAATGACCCAGGACTTGTTCGCACTGGCAACATAAAGCCATCATCAGGAACCATAATTGGCGGATCGATTTGTTTTTGCGCCGCTCTGATGGTGACTTCGCTCATTTTATTGAGCATTTTTACATCACTCAGCGTAGACATTGCTGGGCTTCGGCCATAGGAGCTAACCGAATCTTTATTAAATCGACACACCGCAATCGGCATTTCATCAAAGCCCGATTCACTTAGAACGGTCTTTGTGTCTTTGTCGTAATAAATCGAGGCAATGGGTTTGTTTTTCGCCAGCTTGCCAATGCCTTCTTCCCTTGGAAATAAAACATGGATGATAGAAAAGTCTTTAAAAACATCTTCTTCTAGGGCTTTCTTAACAGGTTCTGGCAAGTTCTTTTCGCCAAACCGCTGGTTCATTGCCCTGGCTGTCATTTTAAATTTGCGATAAACTGTGTCTATTCTGCCTTGCATATTTTCAGAAATATAAAGCTCTGCAATATGCCGTGCTGAAAAGCGCAAGCCCTCGTCTTCTGGCTCTATAAAGATACCAGCGGTTCCAAAAACCACCAGATCATAATAAAGTTCGTGGATTTCTGATTGGAAGTTTGAGCGATTGAACGCCTTATACATTGCCTTTGAACAGGACTCCAGCCATTCGGCGGCTTCATCGTTGTCATTAATGGAATCGTTTCGATAACGTAGGTTAAACCACGGCACTGACGGCGAGGTCAGCATTCCATGAAGAGATGCCGCTAGTAATTCCACAGCGTGTATGGCTGTTGAATCATATATTAATTCCGTGCGCTTATCGCCTTCGGTTCTATTTTTTGTAATGTCGGCTTTTCTTGGCAGCATATAGTCTGCACAGTCTTGCCAATGATGCTCAAAGACATTGCGTTGTCGCTGCAAAGTTTCAAAGCGTCTATCAAGGCTTAGAACCTGATCGGTAACTTTCGCCATTTTTATTTCCTTTTGCGCATGGACTTGCCCTGCCTTCGGCCTGCCGCTTTTTGATCCAGCCTGCCCATTGGCGAAACTGTCATTTGCATCATGCTGGGCTGCGGTGATTTCTTGCCCATACGCCCTGCAAGGTTTCTTGGTTTTTTCTTATTCATCATTTTTTCTTAGCCTTATTGCGCTTGGATATGGCTTTTGATTTGCGCCGTGCATCTGTTTTACTGCTTGCGCCCCAATCATTAAGAGATTGCAGAAGAGGCGTTTTCTTACCGCCTTTTTTTTCTGGCCCTGGCATATTTCCCATACGCCCCAAAAAGGCCGCACGGCGTGGATTGTTACCTGATTTAACTGGCGCACCCATTAGTAAAGCAGCCCACCGCCAAGACTTCGATTTGGTCTTAGAAACGGATCCTCTTCTAAATTTGCTGTTGAAAACACATCGGATTCATCATTCAACAATCCCTGCGGTGAAGTCATAATTGTGCCTCTTGTGCCAGATCCATAATCACCAATGGCTTCATCTTCGGCTGCACCCGTTGAGTTTTCTGCTGCCAAAGCCTGGTCAACAATTCCTGATATTGCAGATGTCTGCCCCGTATCAATTGGCGTATCGGCTATGGCATCCGCTGCACTTGCTCCATCAGTTAGGGCTGCGGCAACGGTTTCTGTACCAGCTGTGTAGTCATTATCAAATGCGCCTGTCATCAGCGTGTTTGTTGCACTGTTGTCCGCTGCATTGCCTGCACTTGTTACCACTTCGTCAAAATTTGCAGCCGTGTTTAAACCAACAGCCGCTTCATCACCACCAACAGCTTCAACTTCATTTCCACCTAAGCCATACTCACCTGGATCTGCGGCTACAACAACCTCTTCACCTACATTAATATCAAACGCATCTGTAGCTACGGCTGGGGCTTCAGCTGCACTGGCTTCCACTTCAGCCTTGTCATTTCGTGCGGCTTCCATTTCATCATTAAATTTATTGGCAATCGCAGCCACACTGGATCGGTTGCCCTGATAGCCACGCCCTGGCAAATCAATCCCTAGAGCTTCGGCCTCTGCTTTAACTTCGCTGCTGAGCTTAACTTTAAATTCGCCCCTATTGGCTGCGCCTTTGCCCTTATAAACATACGCACCGCCAGTGGCTTCCCCAGCCGCTACGGATTTCTTTTTACTTGCACTAACATCTTGCGAGGTCGCAAACGCATCCGAAACTTCTTTTGTTGTAAAAGGTTTTCCTGTAGATTTGTTTACAGGTGTACTAAAATAATCACTTAAAGCCATATGTATCTCCTATGCGGATGCAGCCAATGGATTGTAGTTGTTGTCCGCTTTCATCTGTGGTGGCCTTGAAAAGCCCCTGTCTTCCTTGATACCGATTGCCAAATAGCGAAAGGCATCCGCAGCATGGCTCGACCAATCATGGACAGGACTTGCCCGAAAGCTTCGTGTTCGCTCATTATACGCCCTATGGTAATGCCTGAGAGCTTCCAGCAGCAATTTGCAGTTGTCACGATCAAAATAGGCACGTTCAATCAGCATCTGAGCCGCGTGTATGCCATCTTCTACTGCTAATTTTGGAACAACCCGAAAGTTTATTCCAAGCTCATACGCCACTTCCCTGCGTGATTTTCCAGATCCCAGCTCCCTAACTTCAATATCATGCGGTGCATGGTGATCGCCATAAAGGTAGCCTCGTTCCGCAAGCATTCTGGCATAAAACGGCAGCCCTTCATTTCGGGCCTCAAAGTAATCAATGACGTGAACGGCTCGCCCAACATTCTGAACAAATATTACCGCCGTTGAATCGCCAATCCCAAGATCCCAGAAGGTATGGACTTTATGCCCAGAATCATACGGCACATTGCATATTTTGTCCTGTTCAAACGAGGCCTGCAATTCCTTGCCATAGATCGCCCCAGGCACATTCGCCACCCAGGAGCATTCATATTCCTGAGCATACTGATCCGCAGACATCATCGACTCAGCTGCTCTTAATTCTTCGTCATCCAAGATCCCTGTTTGCGAGGCCTTATACACCGCCGTAACCCAATCGTCCTGAGCCTTGGCTGCATCATAAAGCTCATAGAAAGCATTATGGCCCCTTGGCGTTCCTATAAAAACTGCATAGCCCTTACGGTCACTGAGCGCAGGGCGTATCACCTCTGGAAAGAGGCTTTCTGGCATATCGGCCATTTCATCGAGGCACACACCATCAAGGTATAATCCACGAAGTGATGCAGGGTTTTCAGCACCCAAGAGCTGTATCCTGGCGCCATTTGGCAAATCACATCGCAGCTCCGTTTCGTGGAATCGCACCATAGGAATCTTTTCAGCAAACTGCTTCAAATAATCCCATGCAACCGCCTTTGCCTGTCTGTAGGTAGGTGCTATGTATGCAAACCTTGGATTGGGCTTCTCGCAGAGTATAGCGTCCCTGAGCAGATGATTTATCGCCATCACAGTCTTGCCAAAGCGTCGGTGGCATACAACGACGCCCCACCGCTTATCGCTGAGCCGTTTGTGCAGA
>TARA_R110000744_G_scaffold316945_2_pt1 | contig 18648 bp, 18 predicted proteins | sample TARA_R110000744 | Tara Oceans TARA_R110000744 (sample SAMEA4398083) | marine metagenome | biome: Polar Biome; feature: [DCM] deep chlorophyll maximum layer (ENVO:01000326); material: water (ENVO:00002006), including particulate matter (ENVO:01000060) such as... | depth 36 m | reverse complement strand
CCATTTAGGAGAAATCACAGGACAAGTAACCAATGATGAGTTGCTTGGGAATATTTTTGCAAATTTTTGTATCGGCAAATAACATCACAAAACTACACTCACCAAACATCAGTTAAACCCAATAAAATATAGGTTTTTTAAAAATACATTTTGTATCACTAAGTGATGTTTAGTGTTTTTAAGCTATTATTTGTACCTATTTTGTACCTCGTTCTCATTTTTAATTTATATTTGAGCCATAGGGGGAAATGATGGCGACTAATTACACTTAAATACTCTTATCTCCACTTATTTCCCCTTATGTCATACAATTTCAAGTATTGAATGAGTTCAAATATTAAGGTTTCACGAATTTGTCAAAACTGCAATACAGAGTTTGTAGCACGTACTACAGTAACAAAATATTGCGGACCGGTATGCTCAAAAAGAGCTTATAAAACCAGACAACGAAAAAAGAAACTGAAATCATCTTATGAGGAGACATTAAAACTAAAACTACAACCCTATGAAGTCTTAGCAGTAAAAGATTTTTTAACCGTAAGAGAGGCTTCATCTTTATTGAATATCTCTACTAGAACTACCTATAGACTAATTAAAGAAGAAATCTTAGAAGCTGTAAATCTTTCTAATAGATTGATAAGAATCAAAAGATCTTCAATAGACAAACTTTTAACTTCTATCTAATTACAATAAATATGGCAAACGTAACCGTGCGAAGAAAGAAACTGGCAACAAGCAAGTGGAGTCTATATTTAGACTACTACCCTCCTATTATACACCCAAAAACTGGAAAAGAAACCAGAAGAGAGTTTTTAAAGTTATACACCCATGTCACTCCCAAAGATGAAATGGAAAAACTACATAATAAGAAAACTATTGAATTTGCAGAAATTGTCAGAGCCAAACGACTACTGCAATTAAGAGATAGAGAATTCGGACTTAAAGAAAATATTAAGTTGAATGTAAAAATTGCAGCATACTACAACAGCATAGTGGAAGAAAAACTAAATACAGGAAGCCATAACAATTATTTAGCATGGAAAGCATCATATCAACATTTCTTAAATTTCGTTGGAGAAAAACTACAGACACAGCAGTTTACTAAAAAACATGTTACAGATTATAGAAAATATTTACTGGAGTTAAAGAAAGAAAACACTGATGAGAAGAAATTGGCTATCAATACTGCATCTACATATTATAAACATTTCATCAATGTTCTAAAAAATGCTTTTAAAGACAACTTAACCGATACGAACCTTGCAAAAGATGCAGTCTATATAAAGGCAGAAGAAACTCGTAGAGAATATTTGACTGAAGAAGAATTAGGTATTCTATGGAAAACTCCTATCAAAATTGAAAAGGTAAAGCACATGGCTATATTCGCTAGCCTTACAGGGTTTAGATTTTCTGATATTGTTTCACTGAAATGGGAAAGCGTTTTTACAGATTCTCACCAAGGTAATTATGTACAGCTAAAAGAAAAGAAAACCGGTAACATTAGTAACCACCCTATACCAAAAACTGCATTTAGTATTTTAAAATTGCAAGCTACAAGCAAAGGTTTAGTATTTGATAATATTGATTACTCTAAAACAGTTAGACCTTTAAAACAATGGATTGAGGAATCAGGTATTAATAAAAAAATCTCCTTTCATAATTTCAGACATTCTTACGCTACATTACAACTTGCAAACGGTACCGACATATATACTGTTTCAAAATTATTAGGTCATAAGAATGTATCTACTACTCAAATCTATGCTAAGGTCATGGATAAAAATAAAATTGAAGCCGCTAACCGCATAAATTTAGATTTAGATGGATTATCATAGAATATATATTGACCATATTATTTCACATTTTGAAGAATTGAAAGCTTTAGTAATTGAAGTTTTAAATAAAGGAATAAAATCTCATCACGTATTCGAAACAACATTTGATGAAGTTCTAGATTCATTTTTCCCAAAGAAGAATCAACTGAAAAAAAAATTAAGAATTAATGGCTTAGATATGGCAATACATGAATTCGATAATTGGCAAAAAAAATACGTTTTCTCAAAAGGTCTTGAACTTGCAATAAATATCGATTTACATGAATTTTATTTAACCAATATTAATTATAAAGGAATTTTCACTGAAGAAAATTTCCAGGAATTCTTAAAAGATTTTGCTTTTATAAATACAGCAACAATGTTTACGAAAGTACTCTATGATAAAAAGCCAGTTCTTCTTAAATTTTATAAGTCTAATGATTTGACATCTTTAAGTGATGATGATATTTCACTTACAGAAGCCATACCCGTAAAATTACCTCAAATTATTAAATCACCAGAATCGCTCAAAGATTCAGACAAAGTAGAACCTTCTTCAAAAAATACAATTGAAGAAAAATCCACAGATCAAATTTTAATAGCAAATGATATTAAAAAGTTTAATAAAAATGAAAAAATAATTCTACTTCATATACTCTTTGAATTTACCAAAGGAGATGACAGTATAATAAACCTAGAAAAATTATCATTGACTGATTTTCTCAAAATAATAACTATAACCAAGGACATTTGTGACCTTTCTTTGTTTGAATCTAGAGCTGGTTCAGTTAGTTATTATAATAATATTGCTGCAGGAGTTAATAAGTACAATAAACACCAATTAATAAAAATTCTAAGTCAGATAAGTGATAAACTAGAGGCAATGAACATTCCAAATTTTGCAGCAGTAATACGGGAATATCCTAAATACATGATAGAAAATAAAAAAAGAATCCAAAAGACAAAACTAGTAATCCAATATAATAATACTATTACAAAATATTGATTATCAATTAATTAAAAAAAAGACCATTAGTAGACTCACTATAGACCTCACTAAATCAAGCTAACTAACACTTATACATTCGTGACTATAATTTAAAAACATAGTTATGACGAAACAAGTCTTAATGCTTACCAGCGATGGAATAAAATTCCTTGCTGAAGAACTCGCAAAACATTTAGAGTTATCGACTAAGAAAAATACAATACACAAAGAAGATGTATTTCTTAGCATTGAAGAAGCAGCTAAACTGATTCATTTAAGCAAATTTACAATTTATGGTCTAACCCATAAAAACTCTATCCCTTACCACAAACGTGGTCGTAGGTTGTATTTTCTGAAATCAGAAATTCTTGAGTGGCTAAAAGCCGGAAAGCGAGAAGACAAAACCTCTATTCAAAACGAGGTAGATGAGTACTTACTTAAAAATCAGTTGTAATCATGGAAAAAGAAAATAAAAAGTTTTTACCCGACGGTTACGTTCAAATTGATGAAGTGGTAAAGGATATCGCTCATTTAATTTATATGCATAATGGAAACATAATGTTAGTACGCTCATTAAATCTATTGTTAACAAAATTGAATGTTGCTAAAGAAATAATTAGCTACATGCCTAAGCTGCCTTTATATCAAATTGACCAAGCAGTTATTTCAATGTGTAATGAAGACCCAAATCTAAACGGCGTTTACATTAAACTTCTATTTAAAAGTAGAAGTAAAAATACTAATTATGGAAAAATGGGAAAATTAAATGTAGAAATAGAAAAATCATGAGCGAACAATATATGAGAGCAGGTACGGACTACTATAAAGAGTCCTACCTCCCGCTACACAGTGGTGATAAAATGAAAGTTTTATTAAAATGGAACAAGGGCGAAATAATAACTGACTTTGGAAAAGAGTATCTGGAAAACATCCCTAAGTATGATGGGTTTTGTTTAATACCCTCGCATATTAACCACCGGAAGGTGATTGACGGATTTTTAAATCAGTACCATGCGGTTGATCATCAACCCCTACCGGGAGAATTAAAAGAGACCATCAAATTCTTAAAACACTTTTTTGATGAGCAATATGAGTTGGGTCTAGACTACCTCACCCTACTATGGCAAAGACCAACGCAGACACTACCAATTCTATGTTTGGTAAGCACAGAGCGTAACACAGGTAAATCAACATTTCTGAATTGGTTAAAAATGGTATTCCAGAGTAATATGACCATTAATAATAATGAAGATTTCAGGAGTAGGTTCAATGCTGACTGGGCTGCTAAATTAATCATTGCGGTAGATGAAGTGTTATTGGACAAACGAGAGGATAGCGAGCGTATTAAGAATTTATCCACCGCTAAGAGTTACAAAAGTGAATCTAAGGGCAAGGACCGTGTGGAAATACCATTCTACGGTAAATTTATACTATGCTCTAACAACGAAGAAAATTTCATTTACGTGGATAATGAGGAAATACGTTACTGGGTACGCAAAGTACCTAAACTACCTAAGAATGGGGATAATCCTAATATGTTGGTTGCACTTAAAAAAGAGATTCCACATTTCATTCATTTGTTGACCAACAGAAAAATATCAACGAAAAAAGCTACACGTATGTGGTTCACAAAAGAACAAATACATACTGCTGCATTGGATAAACTAGTGAAGTCTAATAAAACTTTTATTCATAAAGAGTTAGAACAAATTATAATGGATGAGTTCGATATGTTCGACAAGGATGTTCTAAAATACTCTAATGCAGATTTAGTTAAAAAATTATCTGAAAATAATATTAGAGTTTCGTCTTCGAAAGTGACGGAGGCTATTAAAGTACATATGGGACTAGAGACTACAAATAGCAGCTATAAAAAGTACCACATGTCAATTATACGTGAAACACAAAAACCATTCGTAGAGACCACCTATCATAAGGGTAGACATTACACGTTCATTAGAGAAAAGATGGAAAAAAACAGTTGATTTGTTGCATATGGTTTTAAATGCCCAGCCGGCGGGCGTTTAACCATTCAACATCTCATCAACTTGTTGTCAACAATTGAATTGTTGACCTTATGTTGAACTTCTGTTGCTACGCAAACTATAGCAAACACTATACCTAAAGTCATAATCTAAGAACATTTCAACAATCAACAGATAAATAATCACCTATGCTTCTTAAAGTTCTCTGCTTGTTCAAATATTTCTTTATACACTTCATCCCTATCTACTGGTGGATATCCGTTTTCTCCTAAGAGAATAATTAAGTCAACTTTTAATTCTGCTTTTATATCGCTGCGCTCACTCCAATCAGTATATCTAGCTTTATCATCTACAATCTTTTTAACCTCTCTAGCTAAATACAATAGTTTTTCTTTGGGGTAATTAAAATCGTATTTCTCAGCTAGTGCTTTTAGAATGTCAAAAAAGGCTTTTTCTTCAAAGTCTATCCCAAGGTCATCACCTGCTTTAAATTCTTCTTTAAGCTGCATAATTAAGCTCGTTAGCTCAACCGCTATAGCCTCAAATTCCTCGCCTGTATACACATTGTCTTTACGTTCATTATAACGGTCTACCACTGATTGCATTTTCTTAGAGAACTCAACCCCTTGAATTCTATTTACTTTTTTCATTTCTCCTATTGCTTTTGCAAGCAATTTTTGAAGTAACTGAATTTTAGTATTGGGGAGCTTAATCTTATCGATATTCGCTAGGTAGTCCAAGTCAAAAATATCTTGTTCCTTGTTTTCTTCCTCTCCTAGTTTAATGATTTCCTCTATGCCTTCACTTTGTAAAGCTGCAGCTACTTTATCTCGCACATAATTATTCATCTGTGCCGTATCTGGTGCTTCGCCCTTTGTAAGCTTATATACAATTGATCTAATTGCTAAGTAGAAATGAATATGGTCTTTCTGTTCTTGGGTAAACTCTTCACTTCCACAGCAGATGTCGTAGGCAGATTTTAATCGTTTCACCATATCCATAAACCGCTTCTTTTTTTCTTCGGTTTGCAATACGAATTCCGAAGCCTTATTTAAACAGTTTAACTGCGCCAGAGGCTTACCGGTAAAATAATCTGCAGTCTCAAACCCATGGAAATATCTCGCCAATAGATCAAGATGATTTTTAACTACCAATACCGATTTACTGATATCCTCAAAATTCTGATTATCGACTTTATTGTAAATGGCTAATGCCAAATTCATTTCTTTTTTAATACCGATATAGTCAACAATTAAGCCTTTTCCTTTACCTGCAAACCTTCTATTAACCCTAGATATAGTCTGAATTAAATTATGTCGCTGTACCGGCTTATCTATATACATAGTATCCAAAAAAGGGACATCAAAACCAGTAAGCCACATATCTACTACAATTGCAATTTTAAAATTTGACTTTTCGTTTTTAAATTGAATATCTAAGTCTTTTCGATATGCTTTATCACCTAAGGCATTATACATTGCTTCAGGATCATCTTTACCACGGGTCATTATCATTTTAACCCTTTCCATTGGTTTGATTTCCTTCTTTTCCTTATCGGTAAGCTCTGAACCTTCTTCACAAGCCAATACTTCTGCCCATTCAGGTCTTAATTTTATCAGCTCCTTATAAAAACTAAAAGCAATTGGTCGGCTAGAACAAACAAACATAGCCTTCCCTTTTACTGTTGAACCTTCCTCTATTCTAGTTTCGTAATGCTTAACAAAATCTTTCGCAATTGCTTCTAATCGATCTGGGTCGCCCAGTACCATATTCATATTAGAGCTTTCTATTTTACTCTTTTCAACATGGTATTCAGAAGCTCCTTCAGCAAGGGCATTCTCATAATAACTTTCAATTTCTTTAAGTGCGGTATTGTTTAAACTCATTTTAGCTGCACGACCTTCATAAACTATTCTAACCGTAATTTCATCTATGACTGATTCTGTCATGGTATAAGAATCTACAATATCTCCAAAAACATCTAAAGTGGCATCAACTGGTGTTCCTGTGAATCCTACATAAGTTGCATTTGGTAATGAATCATGCAAGTGTTTAGCAAAACCATAAGACTTCTTAACTCCTTCATCAGTAATTTTAATTTTCTGGTCTAGGTTTATTTGACTTCTATGCGCTTCATCTGATATACATACCACATTAGTTCTCTTCGTAAGCACATCTGTATCTTCATTAAACTTATGTATGGTCGTTAAGAATACACCGCCACTATTTCTACCTTCTAACTTTTCTCGTAAGTCTGTTCTGCTAAGTACTGTTTGCACTACATTATCACCAATAAAACCTTTTGCATTTGTAAACTGTCTAGATAGTTGGTCATCTAAATCTGTTCTATCAGTTATAATAATAATGGTAGGGCTCGCTAATGCTTTACTCTTCATCAATAAACGAGTTAAAAAAAGCATTGTAAAACTTTTACCGCAACCCGTGGTACCAAAATAGGTACCACCTTTACCATCTCCTTTTGGTTTTTGATGCTCTAAAATATTCTGAAACAATTTTCTAGTAGCATAGTATTGCGGATACCTACAAACTATTTTCTCTTCTTTCTTAGATGTGCCTGGTATATAAATAAAGTTGCGAATGATATCACGTAAATTATCATGATTAAACATACCCGTAATCATAGATTGCATACTTTCAATACCATCCACTTTTTTTCCTTGAAAAAACTGCCTGTCTGATGCTGACCTCCAAGAATAAAAGAACTCGTAAGGTGCAAAGAAAGAACCAGCTTTTGAATTTACGCCATCGCTTATAACACAGAATGCATTGTACTTAAACAATGAAGGAATACTTCTTCGGTAACGATTTGTAATTTGTTCATAAGCTTTAAAAATGGTGGCATTTTCGTTTATCGCAGACTTAAACTCAAACACTACTAAAGGCAATCCATTTATATACAATATCCCATCGGGTATACGCTTTTCAACATCATCTATAATTAGCTGATTAACAATCTTGTAGTTATTATTATTCTTTTCAGAATAATCAATTAAATACACCCAAATATCTTTTTGAGAACGGTCTTCTCGTTTTAAAGCAAAACCATCCGATACCATTTTCATGATAGCTTTATTACTCTCATATAAATCAGAAGATGAAAATATTTCTAATTGCCTAATTATTTGGTCAGCTTCAATCTCTGTTAAATTATCTGCCTTGTATTGGTTGAGTAAAAAAGCTTTTAAATCTTTCTTCAACAACACTTCATCTTCAGTACGGTTTATGTTACCACCAAGTACATGAGGAATATTAGCATTACCCAATAACTCTATAAAAGCATTTTCTAATTGTGCTTCGGTAAATTTCATAGCGTTAGACTTTAATATTCCAGGTTATAGATTCTAAACGACTAGACACTTCTTGTATCGTTCTTAAAATATCTTCTTCTTTTGGCAATTCGCCATACACCAAATTCTTAAATCCGGTATTGTAGGTATTAGTTAACTGCTTCCAAACATTTTTAGAATCACTAAAAATCATAGCATCTTTAGGGTGCACCTCTAACCATTCATTATTGGTTTTAAAACTAACAATATCGTCTTTTGCTACTAATACTAACATGTCTTCAAAAGCTGCTGAAGTAAAAAATTCTTTTATCTCATCCATTTGAAGAAGCATATGTATATCATACAGATGACGTATTTTATTATTCAAATCAACAATGGGGCTCTTGGTATGTGAGAACCGCACCATACTCATTATTTTTTCGCAAAATGTTCTTCGTACATCTAATACATTAACATCAAAGGGAAGCATGTGATGTGTTTTTGCCAGTTCTTCTTGATTAGCATTTATCATCATTTCATATATATAACTTGAAATTTGCTGTGTGCTATACGGCTCAAAATGCCCTAACCAAGATGCTTCTACGATAATATACTCTCGTACTTGCCCAAAATCACCCTTAAAAACTTTTGGATAGGTATAGGCAATCTTTCTAATCATGCCCATTTTATTGGTAATACCTTCTATTTCTTCTTCAACAAACGGAGCTGTTAAAGCCTTAGTTATCTTTCTAAGCTTTGTTTTCAATTGACCACCTGTTTCATCTCCATTTCTTAAAAGAACTAAATCTATATCTTCAGAAAAGCGCTCTATAATAGAATAACATTTAGATAAAGCCGTACCACCTTTAAAAACAGCTTCATCTTTAAACGTCCCTGTATAAATAAGATATAAAGTATAGCACACCCAATAATCTTTTTCAATGTAGATATCCAAAATACCCATACGCTGCGCTGTGGCGCGTATAGCTTCGTTGAACAGTTCTGTGTTTTCATGAAGCGTCATACGATATACCATTTTTTTGCAGTGGGTACTATATTTTCAGAAACAGGAATTTCATAAGTAGTAATAGGATTCAACGATATAAAAAGATCATTAAGCAACTGTTCTGCCTTACTACCAATAGTAGACAATAAAGCCCCTAACAATGCTCTTGTACCTGGACCATATTTAGAAGCCAACTTTATAATTTGTTCCTGTTCGTTGAGTGACAAATCTTTTAATAAAACCAATAAGCGTTTACAGCTATTATCAACTGTGGTATCTGGTATTTTTTTAATGAACCTAATTACATCTAGTAATTGCAACAACGGTATATTATCATTGTTGATGATATTTTTTTGTGTGATAAAGGAAATATTAAAACGCCCTCTTTTAAATTTAGTTCGAGTTTGTTGTGTACCTATCTGAATACTATTACTTATCTGAGTGGTAAAACCCAACGTATTATAAATACTATATCCGGTAATATATCCAATACGTTTTCTACCCTCTTCTTCCAGCAGGTCTTTTACAATTTGGTATTGTTCTGGCAATAAAGTACCAAATACACTTTCTTGAGGTTTATAGTATTTTCCTTTTGAAAGTTTATTGATTTTACCTGATTGCACCATTCTATTTAGGTGTTTTATAACAGCTTCACGCTTATTCACCTCTGTTAAAAAATCTACATAGGTGAAAACATAGCTCTTAGGCAGTTTATTTATCTTATCCTCAATGTATTCAGATGTTTTCACGTATTTATATTTATACAAATATAATTAAAATGTCCAGTTTTTAGCGGAATAAACTGGACATTTATAAAGTCCGGTTAATAATTTCTAATATCTTTATTTGTTTTCTACCCATATGCATCCGACCTTTGTTCGTGTTTAAAATTAACTCGTTCACGAACAAAGGTCGGATGCATATGGTGCGCACGCGTTTATATTGTGAAAGCCTCTACCTTAAACCACTATCCGACTAATTTTTTATTATCAAGAAAATTTTCGATTTTTCCAAAAGCTGATAACATATGGTCATCCACCAATCTTTGTTGTATAAATTCAGATAAATTAATAATATCGTTTTCACCCAGCTCATACTCCTTCAGCATAAAATGGGCAAAATGTAAACTGGTGTTTTTAAAATGATCTGCAAAATTTAACGCTTCCTTTTCTGAAAACTTAATTTTTTCTTTAAAAACACCGCGATCCTTTAGAAGCTTACCTTGCATTTCAATCATGATTTTCATAGTTCTCTCTTCCTTTAATAAATCTTCATATAGAATTGTAAAGAATAAATCAGGGTGTTTAGGAGAAATATAAAAAACCAGCCTACCATCAAGCTGGCTATTTGATCTAGGCTGTAAAAGGTTTAAATTTTCTAAAGTTTGACCAGCCTTAATTAATTCACTTAAAATATGTGATTTTACACTCTTTTGAAAAGTGACCAATTCGTTTATTTTTTTCTGGTTCTTATAATAAAATTCTAGGTTTTCTTTACTCATTAAATCGTAACTAAGATTGATGATATTTTGATACAAGTCTTTTAAAAACACTACATACTTATCACTAGCTTCTAGTATGTAATTACCTAAATTCTGCATTACTTTATTTAAAAGTGCTAAATGGGTAATATTGATAAAATGTGGGTGCTTTATATTAGAAATAGGGTATAACGATAACACTATACCTACTTTATGATCAGCTTCGACTTCATCATAATATGCATGTAAATCATTATGTAGGTGGTGGTATACTTTGTTTTCTATTATAATAGCTTGCGTATCATTTTGTAATACAATATCAATACGTTTTTGAGTACTTATGCCGTATTCCGTATAAACATCAAAATCTAAAAACGTTTCGAAACGGCTATCATTAATTAACTCTAGCAAGCTTTTAATAAACAGGTCTTTACATTGGTGCTCTTCATTTACATCAAAATAAAAAGCCAGCATATTAGACAACACATTTTCATAATGTGGTTGTTTTGCTATACCTAAAAATGTTTGGGGCTTGCCTTTAATTTTTGGTATTTCATTTTGATTAAGAAATGTCTGTAGTTGCTCTAACATCATAACACACGTCTATCAAAATTCACTAACTCCCAATGTGCTACGCTTTGGTTTTCTTTTTTCGCTAATACCCTTACATCATTTACAATTTGCATATATGTATCGGCACAAGTTAACTGTGTCCAGTTCACTAAAGGCTGTTTGTATATTTTTAGCTGTATTATTCTATCTACAGGGAAATGTGGTGGTTCTGGCAATATGCCCAAACACCAATAGTATTTTAAAGCTAGATTCAATAGTTTTTGACTAATACCAATATTAATAGGTACTTTGAGCACTTCTTCAAAATTGGAGGTAAAATTACATATAGCTTCTATATTCTCTATATGCTGTTGGTCAGAAACCAGTTTTTCATATTTAACTAAAATAACGTGCTCTATAAAACCCCTAAGTTTAGTTCTAAAATAGGTACGTTCTTTTTCTTTCGTTTTTGCTTTATAAATACCACTATGTTGAAACGCACCACCAAAGGTAAGTAACCAAATTTCTTCTATTAAAAAGGCTTGTTGTTTTGCTTGCATATTTTAGATAATACTATTTTATATATAGCAATTAGTTTTTTACGAAATATTAGAGATTAAGCTAAATCGTTTTAGAAATATTATATTGATCAGAGTTCTCTCTTATTTCAACAGCCTTTTCGATGAACCATGAATGATTAACTATAAAGTTATCCCACCTTTCTGTTTTGATAAAACTATGCTCACCATAAGAAATAGTATTTCCATTACAATCAGAGGTTGAAGGAAATATTTGATTAAACATGTTGTTTTTCAATATCCCAAATAATTGGTGTGTTTTATTTGTCATTGAATCACAGGTTGGGTTTTTTTCATAATACCATAAGTATGAACCCGTCTCATCGGGTAAAACTATACCCAGAATAGCATTCATTCTACTTGTTCTATCAGCTCTAGTTATTTCTTTTAAAGAATAAGATACTTCCCATGGAATCCATTGATCCTTTTCAGTTTTAAAATCTTTCATTCCTTTGGATATCATTACAAGTGTAACACTGCTACCAAAAATCTTATCTTTCAGAGAAGTTCTAATAGTAGAATCCTTAAAATCAGCAAGACTTTCTCCATCTTTTTCCCCAAGATTGATATTATCCTTACCTATGATTTTTTGTAATTCATCGACATAATCCCTGACTATTGTAGCTCGTGGTACTAAAGTGAATCTATCTCCGATAAATCCAAAATCTTTTCTATTAAGTGATAAAACCTGAGTATCTCTGTACTTATATGAGACAAATACTTTTCTTCCCATATTTTTTTAATATTTCTTTCTCGCTTCAATAGCTTTCTCAACCAAATCTGCAATATTATTTTTTATATCATCATAAACGTATTTACTTGAAAGGTAATCAGATTCAAAAACCCGCATATAAGATTTTAATGGGTTATTACCTTTTTTTGACTGCTTCCCATAGACGTCTTCAAGTTTATCAATATAGATTCCACAAACTGCCTTATTGAGTTCCCAAGCTCTATCAATTTCATATTTTACCCACTTCCTTTCACTAGTTTTTTCTCCAACTAGAACAACTAAACAAGATTTATCTTTTAAATTTTCATCTATCCACTGCTTTATGGTAGTTTCTGATTTTGATTTAACATCCTCCCACCTGTTACCAGCTAAAGGTTTTTCACCTTCAATAGTTCCAATATTTCTTACTTGACCAGCTCGCCAGTTATCATTATCAAAATGAAAACTAAAAAAAACTTTTCTTGCCATGGCTTTATATTTTATCTATTAAAAACTCTTGAAATGTAGATGAAAATGCATAATCAGTTAATAATCGTTCATTCTTATTAATACTATTTTCATATATAATTTTTGCAGCTGCTCCTGTACTTGCCAAAGGAATAATAATCGCATTTGGGTGAAATTTTTTAAACATTTTATATTCATCCTCAACCCCTTCCATACCTCCAATAAAAATACCAGCAGCAAACTCTTTACCTCCAAGCATTAATTCTCTCATTATTCTAAGACTTGAATCTCTTTCTTCTGAAACAGGTGTTAGAATTACGTTTTCGAATTTGTTATTATCCTCAGGATAAAATTTTTCAAAAAATTTAGATTGATATAACAAAACATGGTCTTGAACTTCCATATTTAATTTTTGTAATACATAGTTTATTAAAGGTGTAATTGATGGATGTCCTCCCCAAATTAATCTGTGATTTGGCAATACAGTTGAACATAATGCAATTACAGCATCACGAATAGCAATAACGTCAGCAGTTTCATAATATCGAGGGTCTCTTTCAGGTAGTGGTATACTAGCCGAAAGAAATATATTTTTTAATTCCTTTCTAGCCATTCCTCAAAATTTTGTTTTTTAATTGTTTGTACTTTTAAATAACCATTTAACCAATCCAAATGATTAAGCCATCTATCCCTTATACGCAAATCATCATAAATTAAATGAACACTATCTACTTCGTAGTCTTTAATTTCCTTAAAAATTTCTTCTGACTGATTACAATTAACAGATTGTGGAATACCTACACTTGGAATAAAAATTCTTCTTTTTCCATTGCCTAATTCCTCCGTAATAAAGCGCTCTGGTTGCAAGTTTATTTTTTTACCATGTTTGGTGGCAAAATTGGTGAACTCCGTAATTAAATTATCTTGTCTAGATGCCAAATTTCTTGCTCTTATAGATTCTACTTCTACAATTAAATCATTAACAAATGATTCCGTTAGTTTAGATAAATCTTCATTATCAAAAACATTATTTTCAAAATTATTCTCTTTAAGTTGAATAGGCAGACAAACATGCGCCATAGCTTCCAATTTATGATTAGGCCATACTAATTGAATTATACCAATTTGTTTTGCGTTAGCTTCCGCAATTTCTTCTGTACACCAATAACTTTCTAAAAATTTAGGTGTGTTTAACAACACAATTACATCGCAATCTGTCATTCTATGCCAAAGCTCTTCTTGAAAAGGTTCGCCTGATTTTATGGAATGTGTATCTAGAAATACATCAAAATTATTTCTCTCTAAAGCCTCGTACAATTGAATTGCTACAGATGTAGATTCTGCTCTTTTATAACTTACAAACACTTTTCTTGAAGACCTTAATAATTCAAAAGCTTCTAAGGCTAGATTCACAATCTTTACATCCTTAGTTGAGTCATATAGCAAACCATTTTGGTTTTCAAGTATTTTAGGTATTTCATCACCAAAATGTTTATCAGTATAATAAACAGGGAGTACCATAGTTCCATCCTTTAATAACTCATCAATTATATCTAAATTTTTAAAAGCTCCTCCTTTATCTCCAAAGTATATAGCGAATGCTGGTTGATTACCATTATACTCTGTATTAAAATTAGCATCATCTATTACTAAGAATGCATCACGCTGAAGCTTTAGTTCGATTACTTTATCAAAGAATAAGTCTATTATACTTTTAGATAAGTCACCTAAGCCTCCTAGTATAATTAATTGATATTTATATTTCATAGGCTTTAAACTACTACTTTTTTTGTTTCTACTTTTGACATTTTAGCTAATAACAAACTTTGGAGTTCTTGTAAAATCAGGGATTGTTGCGAAATGTTTTCAATTTTTTTATAAATAAGCATAAGGTTAGGCTCTAGTAGACCAAACATATCAGTATTATATATTTTTATATTCCTAAAATCAGTCTTACTTATTTCTTTAAAAGTACTACCAGAAGCAAGTTGTTCAACTTCGTTTAAACACGTTTTCAACCATTCTACTAAAGTATAAAGCTGATATTTTTGATTAGGTATTAAAGTTATAAACCCCTGATTTGTTGAGGCTTTTTTTGTATTAATACCGATTTTACCAATAGTAGCTCTACTAGTCATCATTAATGAATACTTAGGAAATATTTTCGCTGAACTTTTAACCAAACCTAAATCAGTAATATTCTTATTAGATTCTTTGCAAAAAATATATTTACTATTTGTAATATCTGTTGGAGAAAACCAATTTATAGTACCATTTTCCCAATATTCAGTAACCTCAGTTTTAGGAGTTCCGCCCCCTAAATTTTCTACAACATCACCAATATTACCAAGACTCCACCCCTCAGGAATCTCCATATCCAACTCCTCATTAAATTTCATTTTCCCACCAGAGGATTTATAAGGCTTCCCTTCTGCATTAGGAAATTCAAAATCTACAAACCATTGTTTGTATAATGCCTGAGCAGTTTCCTCTAGTTTTTGATTTAGGGTTTCGTTTAATGAAATTCGGTTAACAATGGTATTGTATTCCTTTACAATTTCACGTTGTTTTTTAATAGATGGTACCGGGAGTTCTGTTTCGCACATTTCATCCCAATCAAAAGTTTCCCTAGCGCTACCATGAGATTTAAATCTTGCATACCTATCAAATTCTGGTCTTCTAAACCACATCATTAAATATTCGGGGTCCAATTCTTCTGTGTCGATTACCTGAAATACAACATAGGCTTGCGAAACAATGGCATTATCATATTCAACCAATTGAGCAACTGATATTTTATCACCATTTCGAGAGGTTACTGGACCATAGGCAAACTGATTTTTTTTAATCAATTTATAAGTAGCCATATTTGTACCAATAGTGTTCGCTATAGAGGGCATCAATATTTTTTTAATACTCACTCCTAAAAGTATTTCCCCCTTTAAGTTAGTATTACGAATATTTACAACCTGAATATACTCGCCAAGACGTCTATAGTTTAATCTCATACCCTAACTCTTTAAATACCCTTAGCAAGTCTTGTTTAGATTTAGCTTCTTCCTTCAATAAATCAGAAAACTCACTTTGCAAAGCAGTCATTTTATCTTCAAAATCTATATTCTCGTCTCGGTTTATAAATTCAATATATTTACTTGGAACCAATGAAAAGTCCTTACTCTTTACTTCTTCTAACTTTGCCGAATAACAATATTCAGCTACATCTTCATAATCATTGTTAGCTTGTTGCCAATTATGATATGTTTTGGAAATATCAGAAATATGGGTTTCAGAAAACTGCGTATATTTCTTTTCAAAAGGCTCGCCCCATTGTCTTAAATCCATAAACAAGATTTCGTCCTGTCTTTCTCGATACTTTTTAACAACATCATTCAGTTTAACAGTTCTCTCCTTCTTATTGTTATTCAGAATCCAAAGCGTTACACTGATATCTGTGGTGTAAAACATACTTCTTGGTAAAATAACTATAGCCTCTACTAATCCGTTTTCAATCAGTTTCTTTCTAATTTTATATTCTTCACCACCTCCAGAAAGCGCTCCATTAGCCAAAATAAAACCAGCGACCCCATTTTCAGATAGTTTTGAGACCATATTCAGAATCCAGGCATAATTGGCATTTCCTGTTTGGGGCACATCGTAACCCCTCCAACGTGGGTCGTCTACTAATTCATTATCTGCACGCCAAGCCTTCTGGTTAAAAGGTGGGTTAGCCATTATATAATCGGCTTTCAAATCTTTATGCTGGTCCTTTGCAAAAGTATCTGCCGGTACTGCACCCAAATTGGCAGCTATACCTCTAATGGCAAGATTCATTTTAGCCAATTTATAGGTAGTAGCCGTATACTCTTGCCCGTATATAGAAATCTCTTTTTTATCGCCATGGTGGTTTTCTATAAACTTCATAGACTGTACAAACATACCACCAGAACCACAGGCAGGGTCATAGATAATACCCTTGTAAGGTTCTATCATTTCCGCAATAAGGTTAACTATACTTTTTGGAGTATAGAACTCCCCTTTACCCTTACCTTCCGCTAAAGCGAATTTGCTTAAAAAATACTCATACACACGCCCAACAATATCTTGCTGTTTATCTTGTAGTGTATCTATATTATTAATGGTATCTAATAAGGCAGCTAACTTGCTTACATCCATATTTAGACGAGAGAAATAATTGTCTGGTAATGCTCCTTTTAAAGAAGGATTGTTTTTCTCTGTGGTATGTAATGCGGTATCTATTATTAAAGCAATATTATCTTGCTTTGAGTTTTTAATAATATGGCTCCATCGAGATTCTTCAGGAAGAAAGAAAATGTTCTTCATATTGTAGAACTCTTTCATTTCTATATATTTCTCTTTGCCTTCATCTACAAGCTCCTGTCTTCTTTCCTGGAACTTATCACTAGCAAATTTTAGAAATATTAAACTTAAAACTACATGCTTGTATTCAGAACTTTCAACTGTTCCTCTTAACTTATTGGCAGAATCCCAAAGGGTTTCTTCCATTGATTTTGTTTTTTTTACTGCTGCTTTTTTAGCCATTTAATTATATAGTCTAATAAACCTTTTAGAAAGGTCTTTGTATTAAAAAATAATTGGGGGAAGTTTAATTAGGATAAAAAATCTGCTAATCAACTTTTTAAAAGTAACAGAAATTTCTGACTTACACTTAATAAACACACAACGTATTTAATAAATTTATAATCGCCCTTGTCTTAATTTGAACCAATAAACATTTAAAAATATGATTCTTAAAGACTTATATGAATTGGTATGGTCAAAACCATTAAAACAAATCTGTACAGAGCAGGATATAGCCTATGTAGATTTTAAACAGCTATGTACCGAAAACAAAATACCATTGCCAGAATTGGGGTACTGGACTAAGCTGCGGTTTGGCAAACCTGTATCTAAAACAGCTTTACCGGTAGAGGTAGATTTTAATAAAGTAATAGATTTAGAAGTATATAAAAAAGTAAAAGAGAATATTAAGACAACACCTAAAATTCTATACCCAAAGAAAACACACCCATTGGTAACAATAGCTAAGAAAGAGTTGAATTTCACTAAATCTTACAGAGATGCAGTCGGAAGAATGAAATGGGATAGACAAAAGAACGTATTACCCATACATACCGATCACAAACTACAAAAAAGAGCTCTAAAATTTATGAACATCTTTCTATTCTACATGGAGCAAAGAGGCATGAAAATTAAGTTTGAATACGGAAGGTGCAATGTGGAACTATATAATCAAACACTAGAAATAAATCTTAGACAGAAATACCACAGAGTAAGAACAACGAATGAAAGAGGTTGGAGCAAACAAGAATTTGTTAAGAGTAATAAATTAGAATTTTTAATAGGATATCATGCAAGAAAAGGCTGGTTGGATTCAGACAAGGTTAGAATTGAAGAACAAATTCCCAATATTCTTGATTACATAGAAAAAGACCTTACCTATTGGAGAGAAATAAGAAAACAACAAGCAGAACAAAAGAAAATAGAAGAAATCGAATTACAAAAACAACAAGAAATAGAACGACTTCAAAAAATAGAAGAAGATAAAACAGTACAGCTTTTTACCGATGCAGAAAATTGGCAACGGGCAGAACTTCTAAGAGAGTTCATGGATGCCAAAAAAGAAAATGAAATCAGAGATGGAACATTTAATAAAGAAACCGAAAAATGGTTGGCATGGGTAACCACCAAAATAAATAAATTGAACCCATTACAAAACTAGGGTTGAACATGGTTACC
>TARA_R110000744_G_scaffold145866_1_pt1 | contig 18763 bp, 16 predicted proteins | sample TARA_R110000744 | Tara Oceans TARA_R110000744 (sample SAMEA4398083) | marine metagenome | biome: Polar Biome; feature: [DCM] deep chlorophyll maximum layer (ENVO:01000326); material: water (ENVO:00002006), including particulate matter (ENVO:01000060) such as... | depth 36 m | reverse complement strand
CTGTTCTTTAAGTTTTTCCTCAAAGATTTTCCGAGCCGTAAGGTTCTCGGTCATGCCGATGACCAAAAGTTTTTGTGGCCTAAATACGGCTATTTCTTTATTTTTCCAGCTATCCACCAATCGTGTTGAGGAACATGCCGTCAATGCCAGTATTCCGAGAATAAAAACAATTTTCTTCATAATGTGATATTTAAGGAATAAAAGTATGGATCGAAGTCCTTGACAACAATGACCTAAATCATTCTGAAGAACTGGTCATTTCCTGAGAAAAAAACTTTTCGAAACTTCGTATTTCGAATAATGGGCTTTAGGATTCTTTAGTATAGAATATTTGATTCAAGTACAATCAGAAACAGGAGACCTGAGGTCTCCTGTTTCCTTTGAAGCGTTCGTTTTATTCTAAACGTTTGATCTATCCTTGAGTCATCTTATCGCTAAAATGATATAGGGGCAATCTCTGCAAAAAATAACCCGAACCTTTTCAAGCTTTTATTGCCTTGAGACAATATTGGCCTTTGTGTAAAATCTTAAAAAGGACTAAGATACCGGAATATCCCAGTCCTTTTTTCTGGTACCACTTTACATTAATTTATGAATACAGATCAAGCTGGATTCCGCTAGCTGCGCATATACTTGAAATCAAAGATTAAAGTAGTTTTTGCGATACCATTTTATGACCGCTAAGGCATTACTGCTTAGAAGCCTTTTATAGTAATGTCAAAAAGAAAAAACAGGAAGTTTTGACTTCCTGTTTTCCATAAAGAAATGGAATTCATCCATACTTTTCATCAATCTTTTAAACCATTTTATCACTAAAACGAACTAACTGACCGATTAGAGTACAAACAGTATTCTTCTTCTTTATTATGATCTATACCGGTCTTACGATGGCAAAGATCAATACTATAAAGAAACTGGAACATTTGCACGTTCCAGTTTCCAAGAAAGTGTAAAAATTACCGTTGACCGCTTTGCGTGATTTTGAGTACAACCTATCGCTAGGTCTTAGCTAAAACCACACGGCATGGGGCATTTTCGACACCTTCTTATACTTTACCTTACTATTCTCCACAAATAAATAAGATAGTACATTATTTTTTTATATTTAGAATCCATCAAAACTCCATTTTCAAAGAACTATTGCTTGCAATTATGAAGCTAAAGTAAGGGGTGATATTTATAATTAAAATGACCTACATCAGTTTACCGTTTCTTTAGAAAAAGAAACCGGAACACCGAAATGCTCCGGTTCCCTAGAAGACGTTATTCGACCCGATGACCACTTATAATGGCACTTACTTGAACCTATCGCTAAATCCGTTCGGCACTCAAAAAGTAAAACGGGTTTTTGTAACCTCTTCTTTTTATTTGGGCCTTGTTTTCCCAATTCTCAGCCCAACCTACTTATGCATTTTCAAAGAACTATATCGTTAATCATAGTGCTAAAATATAGCATGTTATTCACTGTTAGAATGACTTAGATCAGTTTGTAGACTTTTTTTTAAATTTTGGTAATCTTTGCCGACAATTTTATAATCTTTCCTTCTCTTAAAAATCGTGGATTATTACGAATCGTTCGCTTTGATATTTTGTAACAATGAATATGCTTTTATAAGATTTTCATTGCTAGTTAACTGAATCTTACGGCAGTATTTTTTTATAGTCTAAGGAGATTGGGTAATCTGTTAAGTCACAATTCATGTGGCACGGCTATACATTTTGATTACATGATAAAAGTTCAGATATCCGCGGATAAAAGTACGAACTTGAGAGTCGATTTTTTGACCTGGGTATTGGCATTGACAACTAGACACTATTCTATTTTTTTTGCCCTATACGTTGAAGCAATTACAGAAAAGAAATTTATAATATAAATTTTCGATACTTGGTTCAAGAGTTTTGATACTAAAAAAATCTATTACCGTCCAAATTATCGAAGATTACTCTTACATAAGTACTATTATCTAAGAATTATAAAATCTAAAAACCTGATTTCCACTTCATAAAAAAATGACATTTTACATGTACATTAATGCATTGTATTTGATGCTTCCCAGACTGACCCAAGTCATTGTGATGGGCAGAATGATACTTTAGCTTTGAGGCGATGAACTATTATATCATCAGAAACTCACTAATAAAGTAACATAAATCTAGAATCATGCAGAGAATACTATTAGGTCTATTTGTTTTAGGATTGACAGCCCAATCTTTTGCCCAGATTATAAAGACAGTCGAATTGTCGGAAGTAGTGGTGTACGCTACCAATTATAAATATCTTCACAGCTTGGCCTCAGCAGAACCTGCTCCCTTACCTGTACAAATGCTGGAACGTAAAGTAGCGGCCTTTAACCTTAAGGATTCTGAATATTATCAGGACGATTACGACCTGTACCACATCAACTTTTATATTCCTGAGGGTACAATCCTTGCTGCATATGACAAGGATGGTAAAATCATCAGGACCGCAGAGCGTTTTAAGAATGTTTCCCTTCCAAAATCAGTGAGGAACGCCATTGCAGATCGGTTTCCTGGATGGAGCATAACCAAAGATATTTATTTGGTATACTACCATGAGGATAAAGGCGTAAGTAAAAAGTTTAAGATCAAACTGGAGAATGGAGATAAGGTCATACGTATAAAGGTGGATGAAAAAGGGGATTTTTTTTAGGGAAAATCCAAATACATTAATAATTATAAAATAAAAAAATCATGTCAGTATTAAAAGTTGTAGAGTTATTAGGGAATTCAAATAAAAGTTTTGAGGATGCCGTTCAACAAGTTGTTAATGAAGCTTCCAAGACCATTAAAGATATCAAATCGGTATACGTGCAAGATATGCAAGTAACCGTAAAGGACAACAAGATTTCTCAATACAGGGTAAATGCTAAAGTGACTTTCGGTATCATGGAAAAGTAAGGGTTATATCTTTTTTTTGGATGATAGAACAAGGCATTAGATAAGAGTTAACATGAACTTTCGTGTAATGCCATATCTATATTCAGGATGGAATCACTTGTGAATTGGGCTTGGTTCCTTTGTTAAAATCACTTTGGTTAAGGCTCCTTAGTGGTTTTGAAAGCGATAAAAAAATGAAAATCGAATACCTTTCCCATACGGCGGATATCCGAATGAAAATTGAAGCATCTCATTTAGAGGAATTATTTCGAGCAGGAGTAATAGGAATGAGCAATATTCTAAAGGATGGGTTCTGTAATCAGAACGTCCAGTTCGATCACAAATGGATACTTGAAATAACTGCATTGGACAGCACCTGTTTGCTTATTGATTTTTTATCTGAGGTACTATCAGCTTCCTATGCCGAAAAAGCAGTTTTTTGCGAAGTTGATTTTTTAGATTTTTCTCCTCATCATACGATAGCTGAAATCCGTGGAAAGCAGATTCAGTTTTTTGATGAGGAAATCAAGGCGGTAACCTACCACGAGGCCGATGTACATAAAAATAAAAGGGATCAGTGGGTAACCTTGGTCATTTTTGATATCTAAGAGAACGATGAAAATCAGCAAAGAAGACATCCATAAAATCGAAGACTACTTGTGGGAGATTCCTAAAACATTCAGACCCAACATGCGAGTACCCTCAAGGGTATTGGCATCCGAACCCTTGCTCGATGCCATAATGGAAGATCGATCTTTGGTACAATTGGTAAATGTTGCTTCATTACCCGGTATTCAGGGAGCTTCCCTAGTGATGCCAGATGTTCACGAAGGTTATGGTTTTCCCATAGGCGGGGTAGCAGCCACTTTGTATCCGGACGGGGCAATTTCCCCTGGGGGTATCGGTTATGATATCAATTGTGGAGTGCGATTGTTGACTTCTAATCAAAAAATAGAGGAAATAAAGAATAATTTAGATGCTTTATCCAAAGAATTGTATATCCAGATTCCTTCTGGAATGGGGAAAGGCGGACATATCAAACTCTCAGTTCAGGAAATGGAGGAAGTACTTTTAAAAGGTGCGGAGTGGGCGGTGGAAAAGGGATATGGTGTAAAGGAAGATTTGGCTTTTATGGAAAGTAAAGGTAGGTTGGAAAATGCAGATGCTACCTTAGTCTCCGATATGGCAAAAAAAAGGGGTACCGATCAGTTGGGCACCATAGGATCGGGGAACCATTTTGTAGAGGTAGATTACGTGGAGGAAATTTATGATGAGACCATTGCAAAAGCTTACGGTCTGTTCAAAGGTCAGGTGGTAGTATTGATCCACACTGGATCTCGAGGATTAGGGCATCAAGTCGCCACGGATTATATTCGGCAGATTATAAAGGCAATGCCTAACTATGGTATTGAAGTTCCAGATAGAGAATTGGCCTGTGTGCCGTTTAACTCTGAGGAAGGACAAAACTATTTTAAGGCTATGTGCGCTGCTGCGAATTATGCCTGGTGTAACAGGGAAGTAATTTCTTGGGAGGCTAGAACAGCTTGGAGGAATATCTTTGGATCGACCGTTGAACCTTTGAAACTCATGTACGATGTGGCGCATAATATTGCCAAAGTCGAAACACATGTGATTGACGGTGTGCAAACTGACGTTATTGTACATCGTAAGGGAGCTACGAGAGCCTTTGGCCCAGGTTTTGAGGAACTGCCAGATTCTTATAAAGCTGCTGGGCAACCTGTAATCATACCTGGAAGCATGGGTACCTGTTCCTATGTATTAGCTGGTACCGCTAGAAGCAAGGAACTAACCTTTGGTTCCTGTTGCCACGGGGCAGGAAGACGTTTGTCAAGGACGGCAGCCAAAAAGCAAGTTAATGCTCCTGTACTCAAAGAGAAACTCAAGGAAAGAGGTATTTTTGTAGAAGCCGGTTCTTTTAAAGGAATTGCCGAAGAAGCGCCTATAGCCTATAAAGATGTCAATATGGTGGTCGAGACCGTAAGCGATTCGGGCATTGCCAAGAAAGTCGCAAAATTGAGACCTGTGGCAGTTATTAAAGGTTAGTTTTTACTGATGTATTCGCCTCTTCCAATATCTGTATCGCTTCCTGATCGGAAACTTGATAGAAATCTTCATAAAACTGCCCAACCGCCTGAAAATTATAAGGTACTTGTAAACAGATTACTTCATCAATTTTTTGAGTATTCTCAAGTTTTTTTATTGCCGAATTTGGTGCCACGGGAATTGCCACGATTATTTTTTTGGGACGTTGTTTGCTTACTAGTTCTATCGTAGCCAATAGTGTGTTACCGGTCGCGATTCCGTCATCGACAATGATTACTGTTTTATTCTTTACATTTTGGGGCAAACGTTTTTTGTAATATTCGTCATGGCGTTTTAGGAGTTTTTCACGGATATGCTTCGTTTCTTCAGTAATATACCCTTGTGTAACTCCCATGGTATTTGTCAGTACAATGTCATCTAGACTTACTGCCCCAATGGCAAATTCCTTATTTGAAGGATGTCCTATTTTTTTGGTCAAGGCAACATCCAAAGGAGCTTCCAAAGTCTTAGCTACGATTGCCCCTAAAGGTAACCCACCTCTTGGAATGGCCAGGACTACAACATCTTCTTCTTTGAACTTCATCAATTTTTCTGACAACTGACGGCCTGCATCTATTCTATCCCTAAACATCTTGTTTTATTTTTTCTGGCTGCAAATATTTTGCAAACCAATTAGCTGATATGTAGGCTACTTTTTCCAATTTTCCCGACTCTTCGAACAAATGGGTGGCCATAGGCACGATTTCCAATTTACGTTCGCTTTTCAACTTTTGATACGCTTTTTCATTAAGCTCAATGACTGCATCGTCCCAACCTCCTACAATTAAAAGGGTGGGCGCTGTTACCTTGTGTAAATCTTGCAAGGCCATATCTGGTCTACCTCCTCTTGAGACTACGGCCTTGATGTCTTTACCATAAAAAGCGGCAGCACGCAATGCCGAAGCCGCACCGGTACTAGCTCCAAAATATCCAATAGCTAGACCTTTGGTTTCCTTTTGCCGTTGTACCCATTTGGTCACATCAATAAGACGCATAGTCAGTAAATCGATATTAAATCGGTTTTCATAGATATGGTCTTCATCTTTTGTCAATAGATCAAAGAGCAAGGTTGCCAATCCTTTTTCTTGTAAAACTTCAGCCACATAATTGTTTCTAGGGCTTAGGCGACTGCTTCCACTACCGTGAGAAAAGATAACCATTCCAATGGCGTTTTTGGGAACAGCAAGATTTCCCTTTAAGACAAGTCCATCTAACACGATATTTACGGATTTATATTTCTGCTCAGTTTGCATTTTATTATACTTTGAAATCTGATTAAAATTAAGGGAATGCCTTAGGGTAAAAAATGACCGACATCATTTTAGCCAAAATACTTTGAATGATCTTGATCATTTAGAATCCAGTTTGCTCCAATTACATTTATGTAAATTAATCTTCAAGACTTCCCATATAGATTACCCTGGTTTAATTAAAAATTTTAGAAAAAATTGGAAGACAATAAATAGATGTATGAAAGCAATGATCCTAAAAAAAATATCCGATTTAAAGGAAAATAGAATGCCGCTAGATTTGGTGGATATTCCCACTCCAGAGCCCAATGAAAGTGAAGTTCGTATAAAAATATCGGTCTGTGGGGTCTGCCATACCGAACTCGACGAAATCGAAGGGAGATTGGAGCCTCCAAAACTTCCGATAGTACTTGGGCATCAAGTTGTCGGTCTTGTAGAAAAATTGGGCTTAGGAGCAACAAAATTTAAGATCGGAGATCGGGTGGGTGTCGCTTGGATTTTTTCCGCTTGTGGCGAATGCAAATTTTGTAAAAAAGGTAATGAGAACCTTTGTGATGATTTTAAAGCCACAGGAAAGGACGTGAACGGCGGCTATGCAGAATATATGACCGTATCGGAAAAGTATGCGCATAGCATTCCAGCGTTTTTTACCGATAGTGAGGCAGCTCCGTTACTATGCGCGGGAGCTATTGGTTACCGTGCCATCCAACTTGCCCAGATAACTGATGGTGATAGGTTAGGACTTACGGGTTTTGGAGCTTCGGCCCATTTAGTACTGAAAATGGTCAAGTACTGCTATCCGAATACCAAAGTGTTTGTATTTGCAAGAAAGGAAGAGGAACGGCAATTCGCCAAAAAACTTGGAGCCATTTGGGTGGGTGGCACAACAGATTCATCCCCCGAAAAAATGAAAGCCATCATAGACACTACGCCAGCTTGGAAACCTGTTGTCGAAGCCTTGGGTAATCTCGAAAAAGGAGGACGATTGGTCATCAACGCCATTAGAAAAGAGGATTATGACAAAGAATACCTTAAAAACCTATCATACCAAAACGATTTATGGATGGAAAAGGAACTTAAGTCTGTTGCCAACGTAACGGGTAAGGATGTTTCCGAATTCTTGAAATTGGCAGCAAAAGCAAAAATAAGACCCAATTATCAAGTATATCCCTTAGCAGAAGCAAACAAGGTATTATTGGAGCTAAAGGAACAACATATCAGGGGAGCAAAAGTGTTGCAAATTTTGTCCTTGAACCGTTTTGGCTCTGTCTGTGCCTGACTCCTTCAAGACACTAACAAAAAACTGTAAATAGAATCTAGTAGGACAAGAGAAATCGCCGATTTGCTTTTATCTTTAAGACACACTAGTCTTTATGCGCACTAAATTATATTAAAACGTTATTTTCATATGGGCGACCTAACCTATTTTGCAAAGAAAACGATTTGTTTTTGGCTTTTTCCTCAATGTATACCTCCCTATAATCCTGAAAAAGGATGATAAAACTGTTTTGAAATCTCTTAGTGAGACGACCCAGTTACGCTAGTGAAAATAGGTACACACGTAAACTATTTAATAATAAGGATAGTAATACGTTTTCGGGATGGTTACGTTATACTCCGATTGAAGATAAGTAACTAAATCAATGAGTTCCTGAACGGTCATAGTATCATTGAAATTCTTCATTTTTGAATGTTCCGCTTCGGTAGTTTTGGTAGAATTTTTTTGTTTGTAACGCGGAGCGATTTTGTGCGATGGATTGATAACCGAAGTGACAAGATCCCCATAGGACTTTTTACTGGTTACTTCACCACCAAGTTGTATATTGAGATTATCACTTCCTCCCTTCCACTCAACCTCAGAAACACTATGGCATTCATTACAGGCCAATCTCTCGTAAGTCGCTTTTCCTTGTTCAATATTACCTTCAGGTAACGCAAATCCACGGGCTTGCTCATTGCAACTACTTATAAGTACACCCCCGGATATTAAAATGAGCATCAGTAGATAATTTGACAGTTTGCAGAGGGTATTATATTTATTAGTCATAATTTGTTGTTTTAATTAATGATTTGATCCATCACCATAAAAATTGATTAAAACAAAAGTAGTGTACAAGAAAAACAAGGTAAATGACCTGCGTCAGTGAATATCTATGATTGATAGTCACGCACGTAATTTGCACCTATTGATTCGGTCGATAGAAAAAGTACTATAAAAGGACCTGTTTATAGAATCCTCTTTTAAGTAGCACGAAACTTCTGTTGAGTATGTCCCTCATCAGGTCCTTTTATAAACTGTCCTATTTTTCAGTTAAAGTTATATTTACAGTACAGTTTTAATCTAAACCGGAAGTAAGGTTATCTCTATCAGGTAAAAAAACATCATAAAACTATCTAAACGGACTAGATAGAATTAGTTCTAATCACAGCTTACAAATCCTCTAAATTTCTTAAGCGTTTATTTTTTAGTTTTTTAAAAAAAGATGGGCTGAGCCCAGTAACTTTTTTAAATTGAGATGATAAATGGGCGACACTACTGTATTGTAATTTATAGGATATTTCGGTAAGATTAAGTTCATCATAAAGTAAAAGCTCTTTGACCCTTTCTATTTTATGGATGATAATAAATTGTTGAATCGTGATTCCCTGTATTTCAGAAAAGGTATTTGACAAATAGGTATAGTCATAACCCAGTTTTTCGCTTAGGTAATCTGAAAAGTTTACTTTGGGTATTTCATCAGAATAATGAATCATTTCAATAATCAGTCCCTTTATTTTTGAAATGATAATGTTCCGCTTATCATCAAGTAATTCAAGACCGTATTTCATTAAGTTTTCGCTTAATTGTTCTCTTTGACTATCCGTCATTTTTTCTAAAACTTCAACAGTTCCCAGGTCCAGATTTACACAATGCAACCCAAGCTTTTGTATTTCTTGTTTTACAACCAATTTACAACGTAAACTAACCATGTATTTAACGTATAAGAGCATTTGGTCTTTAAATTAGTAGTTATTTGGTGAGCTGAACGTATTGCTATTAATTTTGATTAAAAACACTCTTCATTCAGCTATGACTGATTAAAATAAGAGCCTAGGTAAGAGATTTTTGACTTTGAACCCTTTCCTTAAAAAAAGTTAACTTTAAAATACTCTAATTAATTGGTAAGATTGTTCTTTTTTAAATAATATTACTTAGGAATTTTTGAAATTGTCCGGTTTTGGTAGTTGAAAATGATTAAATGATGTCTGAAATGGGATTTAGCTGAATCTCTTAAGGATTCATTCGTACACTAGATTTTTAGATTAGTATTTAATTTCAATTTTCTTGATAGCTGTGTCATGCTATTACTCTAGTAGTCCTAGGCCAAATCATGACCAATACATGATACCCGCTCTTAAAATATTAAAGCAGCCGTAAAGCTGCTTTTGGCAATTAGTTTTTGATTATCAAAACTTTATCCCATCATATTAATTAATAACCAAAGACTTTAGCTAATGCAGTACCTGCATTTGTAATTTATTTATCGCTAGGGATAATGATATAAAGGGTAAATATTATAATACCTTTCTACCTTGAATAACCCTAAAAATTACAGCTATTACGGCAATGACCAATAGGACATGAATAATTCCACCCGCTTGAAACCCTATGAATCCAACAGCCCATGCAATAACCAAGATAACCGCTATGAAATAAAGTAAATTTCCCATAATTTTTTATTTATTGTTATATTTTTAATTTGTGTTTTTTACCGTTAAATCGCTAAATGCTTTGCCCAACTCTTTCATATCATGGTTGAATTCAGTTTTAAATGCATCCCATTGTCCATTACCGCTATTTTTATAGGCTGCAAGTTTCGCTTTCATTTCTTTGTTCTTTTGTTCCAGTTCGGCTAATTTCTTTTCTAATTTAGCTTTGTTCTCTGCATTTTCTACGGCAATTTTGTCTTTGAATTCGGCAATCTTTTTTTCATTTGCCACTATTAATTCTGCGGACTCTACTTTAAATTCCTCTATCGCCTTATTCAATTCTAGGTTGGCTTCAGCAACATTTTGTTTGGCGTCCTGAACCACTTCTTGGGACTTTTCTGTTTTTTTATCCTGCATATCACAAGCTGTTAAAAGTGTACCGGATACAAAAACCAGTGCTGCTAGACGAGATAATTTATTTTTCATTTCTTATGTTTTTTTATGTTGTTTTTTCCTGAAAAAGGTATTGATCCAGGGTTTCTTTTGCAAGCTGTGCAATTCTTGAATGCCGATACCATTGTGTGCATTTGCTCATTTGTTTTGTTAAGCTTGATGTGGTGCTTTCCAAGTAGCTTATCACTTTTATCTTCTTTATAGAGAAGGCCATTATGCGTTAGGACGGCAAATTTTCATCGAACCAACGTATTGTTCATTTCATTTTTCTTTATTCTTCTTACTTTTTTTTGATTAAGTCCTGACTATGCAAAGCTGAAAAAATTGAGCCTAAACTTTGTTATATAACCCTTCAAAGTTTTTATAACATTCACATATTTCTACCATCTTCTTAATCATGTAGTCATATCCGTGATTTAGAATTTAGTAGGTTAATCTACCGTAGACTTTTGAAAAACTGTAATTTATATAACTTTTCCACCTACTCGTATAACATACTCCTTAAGGTTCTATATTACTTTTGAATCGGTAGAATCTTTACATCTGAATTTTCTAAATATTAAATAGTTATGGAGGTAATAGAAAGAGATAATTTGGTTCATCGATTATTCAAAAACGTTAAGAGTTTCCTTAGACCTATATTATATAACGGGAGCTCCCAAACTAATCACGATTTGGATAGTACAAAAACTTACGGGCCTATTTATTCTATCACAAAAAATAAGAAAATAGTAGAAGTGTAACCGAATACCATTTATGGATAAAGTTTTTGAGTTTAGTTTGTTGATTGTTTTAAAACCGAAAAAAGGGCAGTAACTGCAAAATACTGTTCTTTTTTCAATTGCTAGCGCCTCACCACTATATATAAGAACGCTTTTTCAACACAACCATAAAACTTACACTTATCTAACGAGTACCAACCATAAAATTAGTCCATTGAGAAAATGCGCCTTATGTTTTATAGCATTAATATTTGCAATTTCCATACATTATTAAAAATTTGGAATAAAAAGATGTTTTTTTCAACAAAAAGAAACGCAGTACTTAAAGAATATTAGTGCTAAATTCATGAAACCTATCCTATATTTAGAATGTTTGAATAAATTGGATTTAGTTTCCGTATTATGATGGTACAATCATAAAAATTCAATATTATGGTTTATTCAAGTATTAGGAGTTTATTCCGGTACGGTTTTCCATCACTACTAAACCTTTTTCATTAAATTTATTGGAATAATCAAAATAAAGGCTCAGAGACTAATAGCTAAAAATTCAATTTAAAGTAAAGCATAAAATGAAGAATCAGAAAATTTTAATGATTGTTGATGATGATAAGGACGACCGCTTTTTTTTCCGTAGTGCCATTCGTAAAAACAATCCATCTTACGAATGTATAGAAGCGGAGAATGGTGATGATGCACTTAAACTATTGCGAAAAGCAAAACTGTTGCCAGATTTTATTTTTCTTGATTTGAACATGCCGAAGATGGACGGAAGAGAATGTTTAGAAGAATTGAAAAAAGATAAGAAGTTAAAAAAAATTCCGGTTATTATTTATAGTACTTCTGATTATGAAGTAGATATTAACCTAAGCGAAGAACTTGGAGCGGACTATTTTCTGACCAAATTATTTGATATTTATCCGTTACCGGAAGAATTAACAGAAGCTATGAAAAAGGCAGAAGAAAAAAGAAAACCTCAATAAAATTTTAGGTCAAGCCAATCTTCATATAGTTTATCGTATCTTTCGTTAAATAGGGAATAAAATTGAAGACTAATGACATCCTTATTATTTATATCGTTCTCATATAATCTTTTTATTTTAATAAAAAAATATCTGGAAAATGGATTTATCCTGTGGATGACTAAAAGCCTGATGCGCTATAAGGCACTACAACTATTGCACAATTGAAAGCAATTACTAGATTTATTTTTTAGAATTAAAAATAATTTTTGACGAATAAATTGGATTTCTTTGAGAATTAAAAGAGGATCAAAAACTGAAAAGTAGTACTTCAATTTTTTACGCTACCATCAAGATGTTTAAATGGTGGCTCAATTACCAAAGAACTTGGCCTAACATAGTTAATCACTAAACTATTGGAAATAAAATAACGTTTACAGTTACTTGTTCAGGTAGCGCAAAAGTCGGAATAATACATATAGAATCATCACTAATTTTTCGTGTCTATGACTGCTCCTAAAAAGGACAAAATTGAACCGCCTGCCACCGAGCAGAACTTCCCCATTGTAGGTATTGGTGCTAGTGCCGGTGGGCTCGATGCTTTTAAGCGATTGCTCAAAGCAATACCCGAAAGTTCAGGAATGGCCTATGTGTTGGTGCAGCATCTTGATCCATCACACGAAAGTATGCTGCCTGAGATTTTACAAAGGGTAACAAAAGTTCCCGTACATGAAATCACCGAGGACATTCATCTAGCACCAGACCATATCTACATCATTCCTGAAAACAAGATTTTAACATCTACCGATGGAATACTGCAGCTGGCGCCCCGCGATAAAAAAAATCTAACGCTTTCCATTGATATTTTTTTCAAGTCCCTTGCCGAAGTGCATAAAGAGTTTGCCATAGGTGTGGTATTATCGGGCACGGGTAGCGACGGAACACAAGGGTTGAAAGCCATTAAGGAATATGGAGGTATTGGTATAGCGCAGGACATAGAAACAGCAGGCTATGGTAGTATGCCAGAAAGTGCCATCAATGCCGGGGTTGTTGATTTTATTTTAGCTCCTGAAAAAATTCCCGAGCAGCTTTTGCAAATAAACAGCGCATTCAAAACAAACGATGTTTACAAAAAAGGGGGGAAAGAGACCAAAGACGATGAAGCTGTTTTCAAACAAATTCTATCGGTACTTCACCAGCGCCGCGGAGTGGATTTCACTCATTATAAAGATCCGACCTTACGCAGGCGCATAGCCAGAAGAATTGCCATTGTAAAAAAGACAAATCTTACCAAATATCTAAATTTTCTACTGAGCGATAAAGCGGAACAGGATGCGCTTTTTCAGGACATGCTCATTCCGGTAACTTCCTTTTTTCGCGACCCGAAAACTTTTCACAACTTAACCGAAAAAATTTTTCCTTCCATCCTTAAAAATAAAAAATCCGATGCACCTATTCGTATTTGGATAGCAGGTTGCTCCACTGGTGAAGAAGCCTATTCGATTGCGATCTGCCTGCAAGAATTTTTGGAATCCAATCCTGCTGGCAATCGGAAACGCAATACAAAAATTCAAATTTTTGCTTCCGATATTTCCGAGAAAGCCATTAAAAAAGCACGCTCAGGAATTTATACCAAGGCCGAAGTAAAAACACTTTCTGCATCACAACTCAATAATTATTTCACAAAAGACAACGGCAGTTATGTAGTGAGCAAACTTATTAGGGATATGTGCATCATAGCCCCACATAATTTTTTAAAAGACCCGCCATTCGCAAAAATGGATTTAATTAGTTGTCGGAATGTACTTATCTACATGGATACTTTTTTACAGCAGAAAGTATTCGCCACTTTTCATTATGCACTTAAAGAAAATGGATTTCTTCTTCTTGGCAAATCTGAATCTATAGGTACGTCTTCCGATTTGTTCGCACCAGTGGTAAAGAAAGAAAAAATCTATACTCGCAAGCTAATTCCGGGCCGTTTCAGGCTCGTTGCTTCTGAACGAAAAGCAAAAGTGATGGCATCAAAATATAAGACCGAGAACCAACAGGACGCTACCCAAACTAATTTTCGAAAAAGTGCAGAGGCAGTAATGATTTCGAAATCACCCCCAAGTGTTGTGGTGAACGAACAAATGGATATTGTCCACATTCATGGCGATATCACGCCCTTTCTTAAGGCACCTCAGGGCAAACCCACATATAATCTCTTGAAAATGGCACGTGAAGGTCTAGGGTTCGAATTGCGAAACGCCATCCACAAAGCCAACAAAACAAAATTAGCGGTAATAACAGAAAATATTCCCGTTAAAATTAATGCCTTTATAAATGAGGAATTTAGCCAAGGGGAACAATCTATGGTTGCTATAGAAATTATTCCGCTTACCGATACCATTGAACCACATTACTTAATCCGCTTTATAAATAGAATAATTCCGTTAGTACAAGAACTAAAATTATCTGAAGCTGGAAAAATAAAAAACGACTTAGCAGAAAAGCGAATCGAACAGTTGGAAAAAGAATTGGCGCAAGCCCGCGAAGATATGCTTGCCATCACTGAGGACATGGAAAGCTCTAATGAAGAATTGCAAAGCAGCAATGAGGAGATGCAAAGCAGTAACGAGGAGATGCAAAGCTTGAACGAAGAATTGGAAACCTCCAAAGAGGAACTGCAATCGACCAATGAGGAACTGATCATCGTAAATCATGAGTTGGTGGAAAAACAAGAACAGCTCAGCGAAGCGCGTCTCTATTCAGACAGCATCGTGAGTACTATCCGTCATCCGTTAATTATTCTAGATAGATTCCTTTGCATAAAAACTGCCAATGCTGCCTTTTACAAAAAATTTAATGTGGATGAAAAGGAAACGGAAAACAAATGGTTTTATGAAATACAGCATCATCAATTTGATGATGCTAAACTGCGCTCGTTACTCATAAAGGTCCTTTCTCAAAAAAACTATATAGATGACTTTGAAATCATTCTTAAACTTCCTGTATTGGGTGAGCGCACGCTATTGATAAATGCACGCCAAATTAAAAACAAAAAAACAGATGAGCAATTAGTATTGCTTGCCATTGAAGATATTACAGATCAGGTAGCTGCACTAAAGAAAATTACGGAAAGTGAAAACCGTTTTAAATTGGCCATGAAGATAAGTGGTCAAATTGCATTTTCTCAGGATGAAAATTTAAAGCATACCTGGATTTATAATCCACATCCAGGCTTTAGTATTCAGGATATTTTGGGAAAAGATGATTATGAACTGGTTGAACCTGAAACGGCAAGACGGCTTACCTTGCTAAAAAAAGAAGTGCTGGAAACAGGCACCGGAGTAAAATCAGAAGTTTCAATGATCATAAACGGTGAGGAATCAATTTACGACATGATGATTGAGCCAGTTAAAAATGATACAGGGAAAGTATCCGGTATTACGGGGGTTGCTATGAATATTACCGAAAAAGTAATTGCCCAAAAACAAATTGAAGCAAGCGAAAAGGAACAAAAAAAATTAGCTAATTATTTAAAACTTGCAACGGATTCCGCCAAGGTTGGTATCTGGTCTTTAGATCTTGTTTCATCCAAGTTGGAGTGGTCAAAAATCCATAAAAAATTATGGGGATATGACGAATTTCGCGAAGAACTGACTTATGAAGACTGGCATAATGCTATTCTAAAAGAAGATAAAAACTTTGTTTTACAAAGATTGGAAAAAGCAAAACGAAATCGTGGGCTTTATGAGGTTGATTATCGAATTAAAAGAGCCGATGACAGCGTCATCGTTTGGATGAGATCGACTGGGGAGTATCATTATGATGAGTCTGGTAAAGCACATACACTTTCAGGTATTAGTATAGATATTACCAAACTAAAAAGTTTTACCGAAGAATTGGAAATAAAGGTTAAAGAGCGGACCACCACCCTCAAGAAATTAAACCAACAATTAAAGCAGACCAACTTGCAATTAGACCAATTTGCCCATGTGGCCAGCCACGATTTGCAAGAGCCATTACGTAAAATCTCAACCTTTTCCATGCGCTTACAGGAAAATCACAAAGATGAGCTGAGCTTGGAGGTAAAATCCTATCTCGATAAAATTGAAGGAGCATCAAGCCGTATGAAGACCCTTATTCAAGACCTGCTTAATTATTCTCGGTTGCTCCAACATGAAAAAACGGTTATCAAAACTGATCTAAATGAAACGGTTAAAAATATTTTGACTGATTTCGAACTGCTTATTGAAGAAAAAAAAGCAGTGATAAAATGCGATGAACTTCCAATCATTGATGCCATCCCTTTACAAATGAACCAACTTTTTTACAACTTGATCAGCAACGCACTTAAATTTTCAAGGAAAGATGTTCCACCTATAATCAGTATTACCTCGCGCACATTTCAAGAAAAAGAAATTAAAAAGCACCCTTGGTTAAATAACTCAACACCCTATGTTGAAATTATCGTGAAAGACAACGGAATCGGTTTTGAGCAGAAATATGCAGAAAAAATATTCACAATCTTTCAGCGCCTGCACAATAAAGAAGATTACACAGGAACTGGTATTGGTTTAGCACTCACAAATAAAATCGCCAAAAATCATCACGGACTAACCTTTGCTGATGCCAAGGAAAATAAAGGTGCCTCATTTCATGTCATACTTCCGTTTAAACAACCACTATAATTCAAAAAGCCAAAGAACTATGAAACAGCATATTATAATGATAATAGATGATGATGAAGACGACAGGTTATTCTTCAAAGAAGCATTATTTTCGAAAATGCTAGAGCAAACCGTTTGTATTGAAGCGAATGACGGTGTAGATGCACTCGCCAAACTAAACAAAGTAGAGCAATTGCCTGGTTTTATTTTCCTTGATATGAATATGCCCCGTATGGATGGCCGTGAATGTTTGAAACAACTTAAACAAGATGAGCAATTAAAACATATTCCGGTAATTATGTATTCTACCTCTTTTTCGGAAAATGCTATAAATGAATTTCACAAACTCGGAGCATCAAATTGTCTGATTAAGCCAACGGATATGAAAAAACTTCCTGCGCAAATTAGTGAAATCATGAAACTTATTGCAGATTCTTAAAGCTCTGACCCGTCCTAAAATATTTACGCAATAAACTTTAATATATGGAAAATCAAAATAGTTTCCTTTTTCAAAGTTCATATTGAATTATTCAATGCCTCAAATCTTACCATAACCTTTAGATTAGCTTCCAAGAAATTTAAAGTTTAAAAAGAATGGTGATGGTGTTGAAAAGAGGGGGTCCGTATTTCCTCCGCCAATTGCTCCACCTCGCTGGCCAGTTTAGGGTTATGTTTCCTGAACATATTCCCGATGCGGGTGAAGTTCCCCTTGTACTTCACCAACATTTTATATTGTTCCAATTGTTCCTCGGTCAACCGTTCGATGACGGTCTTGCCTAAAGCGGAGCTGCGGCAATATTCGGAGGGGGAAAGCCCTGCCCGTTCCGCCCTTTTCCGTAGCAGCTTTTTCTCGTAGAGGGAGCACCGTAACTTGATGTAGGTCCTTTTCATTTTTCCTTTAATCTAAAGGACCATCGGGAGTAAAGCGAGTTTGTCTTTGTGGCAACAAAGACACATCTCGCGCTTTCTGACCAAGTCCCGCTTTCTGACCAAATCCCTTTTTAGAATTGTATATCAGCCATTCATTCATATCCTTGAATCCTTCGTAAAGCATTCATTTGTCAAGGCAGTTAGTAGAATGGGGCATCATTTTTTGGGTCGTTCGTTTGCCATTCCCATCGTTGTCCAGATAGAGATTTATAGTTAAATAATCCTGTATGATTTTCGTCGCTTTTAAAACGAAGGAAGTTGAGTTCAGGACCAAAAAATCATACTCTGCTTCCAAAATTTCATTATTGCTAAGAAGGGATAGTAAGTCGAACACCCCTTCGGTAACGATAAGTTTTTTATTACCGTTTTTGATATGGGTAATATCCTTGGGCGAACTGCAATTCTTATAATATTTGTTCCGAAGTTCCCATCCACCCGAAACGTTCTTCAATCCGATGGCGAAGTAGCGTCTTCCATTGTTCAGGTAATGGACTTCCATACAAATGGCCAATGCTGTCGAAATGGAAATCCTTCGTTCAAATAGATATTGTAACAGACCGTAATGCAAGATAGGCCGTGCATGAAAATCTGTATTCCATTATGGTTGTCGTTGCATAGAACAGGCCGCTGTTGAAAAGAGAAAGAGGTAGGGTTCTGTTCAAAAAACATTAAAGCTTCCTTTACCGAGGATTTGGGGATTTTACATGCCAGGTCGATAACATTCCCACCTTTTCCCTCTCCATGGTCGTACTATCTATTGAGCTTCTTGGACACCTTGAAAGAGGCTTAGGTTTCTGAGCGAAAAGGGCTCAGGAACCAGGCTTCTTTTTCGTTCGTCCTGGTCGGAAAGTGCCCGAGTTTTGCCAGCGCTTTCTCGATGGGAAAAGTTCGGGCTCTTTCACACGATAATTTGTTTGTTCTTTTTTCTTTCACAAGCCAAATGGTTCTACCTGTTTTGGGGTGAACCACATTCTAGTGGTATGCTCGCTAGATAACTGCCGCTTTTGCATGTAATATAGAAAGGCGGGTATCTCCGATATCAGTCGGTTCAAGAAATCGGTCTCCTCTTTTTTGAGCACGGGTATTTTCAAGACCCA
>TARA_R110000744_G_scaffold2592_5_pt1 | contig 18790 bp, 19 predicted proteins | sample TARA_R110000744 | Tara Oceans TARA_R110000744 (sample SAMEA4398083) | marine metagenome | biome: Polar Biome; feature: [DCM] deep chlorophyll maximum layer (ENVO:01000326); material: water (ENVO:00002006), including particulate matter (ENVO:01000060) such as... | depth 36 m | reverse complement strand
ACCCTCTGCAAACGCTGCTTGTTCGTTAGGTGTACGACTAGCAGAATTAGACATAAATACCTCGTAGGCAAACCCCTGCGAGTTTTTCCCCTGCGTTATGGCACTTCCAGCTTCATAAGCGTTCTCTACCGCACGAGAGTTAGAATACGCAGCGTCTAGTTCCCGCAGCTTTGGTGCAATACCGTAAAGCATCTCGTTGTACGCCTCACGGAACGGTGCTAAGCTATTACGCACCAGCCCCTTGTCGATAGAGCTAAGCGCGTCAAACCCTTCAAAGCTGTTCATTGACCCACGGAACACCAAGCCATCTATGTCGTTACGTAAGGTCAGTAGCTCTTCTGGTGAGAACGTACGACGATCAAGCCTTGCAGATAGCCGCGCCATAATCTCTCTGGCGTCGCTAGAGGCGTTAAGGTTCGGACCTAAAAAGTCGCGGGCCATCTCTGCGATGTTATGCCCGTCAACTTTGGTAATAACGCCCTCTGGGTTAGCCAAATCAGCAACGTTAAGTCTGTTGATGTTCTCGTACGTGAACGCTTCATCGTACAAAGGCTGTAAAGCTTTCCGATCAGCAGCGACCACCATATCAAACTCAAGCGGAGTGCGGCGCGGAGCGTTCCCGAGAGCAGCTTCTGTGGCCTGTATAAAATCTGGTTCTGCGGCTTTAACAAGGCTGTCAAGATGCGCTCGGAATGGTCGTAGCGCTATCTGTACATTGTCGTCGCCAGAATTTACTACGCGAGTAAATTCTTTGAGCATCTCGTCTGGGAACATTCCTAGCAACGTGTCGTCTTGCGACATCATTGCGTCAAAAATCTTCTTTTCGTCAAGAATATATTGGCCTGCTTCATTAGTCAGCATACCAGCACCACGGTCTGTTCGTTGCATCTTGTTAATGAGGTTAGTGGCCGCTGCTTCACCAGAAGACACAACACCAGTAGCGCGAAGGATTGCTCCTACCGTCTCTGCTGTCAGCTTGCCAGCGCCACCAAACCCAGCAGCGAACATAGCGTCCTTGGCTGCGGCTGATGGCTCATTACCCTCTAGCATACTGTACGTGAACCCGCCACCAGCGGCGGCTGCTGCCTCTGCTGACGCACGACCAAGAGTACCACCAACAGAGCGTGTAGCCAGCCGCTCAGCGATGCTAGGTAAAGCGCGGGCCGCTAGTCGCTTACCCCCTTCTGCCGCAGCACGAATAGGACCACCAACAGCCGTTGCGACACCGCCTGCTATTTCGCCTGCAAACGAGCCGTTCTCGTCAACCTGATCTGCGTCAGCTTGCCAGCGCTCTCGGAACGTTTGGTCAGTGCTTCGTCCGCTGATTGCGTTATTAGCGGTCTCCCCTAGGGCGTTCATCAATCCTGTACCACCGAATTGAGCTCCTTTAGTACCACCAATAAGGAAGTTGGTGATCGGGCCTAGCTCCATCTCTCCGGCTTCTACTTTGTCTAACAACGGGCCGAGGGGGCTTATGATGTTTTCCGCTATATTACCTGCGGTGTCTCGCCACCCACCGGTATCTTCCCCTTGCGTAGGGGAAGTTGCTGCCTCTGTCGCTGCTGCGCGACGTGCAGCCATCTCTGCTAGTGTCTCAGCCATCTTAGTTACCTCCACCCATTAAGGTCATCATTTCTTCGTCGCTAAAGACTTCTCTAGCTAGCTTGTATTGACCGTCAGCCAAGATCAAAGTGTCTGGCGCTATGTTACCGGACGCTAGGTCAGCCATAACCTGATTAAGTCCAGCTTCCGTGGTTGTCGTAACCTCTGGGAAGATGTCGTTGACCCCTTGCTCAATTAACTGAGCATCAACCCAATCGTTCATGTCGGCAGTGTCTACCTGCTTGTCTGGGTTATCAGTGTTTTCGATGATCCACTGCTGACGAAGAGCAACGGACCGCTCGTTTAGCTCAGCTTTACGTAGAATTGACTGCGACAAACCTATCTGTTCGATACGGCTGTCCGCAATTCCTGGCATGGCGCTAAGGAAAAGTCGGCTCTCCATATCAGACGTTGCACCAGAGCCAGTTGCACGGAACGCTCCAAAATGCTCACCTGCTGCGGCTTGAATAAAGCGCAACGAAGCTAAGGTATCACCCTCTACGAGTAAGCCCTCTGCTTGAGCACCAAACAAATCAGTAGCCATACGTTGAATAGGGGCAAAGTATTGACCTGTGATCGGGCCGCTATCGTAGCCCTCTGCTGTTACAAGCCCGTTTACAAGCTCCATACTCTGAACTAGTGGCCGAGCAGCGGAAACTTTATTAGCCTCTGCAACGTACTCTGTCATTGTGTTATCGAACATGGCCTGCTGGGCTGCGTTCAGGGTCTTACCAGATAACGCAGCGTTTGCCCGAATAAGCTGCTCGGCTACTTCTGGGTTGTCTAGCATATACTGCGCTGTGCGTATGTCCGAAGGCAGGGCAGGGTTGTTAGCGATATGGGCACGAAGAACAGCGTCAAGCTGGTCCTGTGACCGAACTTGGCGTAGCTCGTTAGCGCTCTCTGGCATGGACTTTGCTAGCTCTCGTGCGACTGCGCGTAGGTTGAACACCTCTTCGTCGTCGTTGGCTTTAGTTAGTGCCACGTCGAGGCCAGCGGTGGCCGCAAGTTCCCCTAGCTCAGGGGAAAGTACGCCAGCCGCTACAGCAGCGTTCGCTATATCAGCGTTAACTGCCTGCTCAGTATCAGTATCAGCACGGTTTATTCCGCTCCGCTCTCCGCCCTTCTCTAAACCACCTAGAGCCGCTGTTTTGATAGCCTGCTGCGCGGCAGTGTCCCCACCCTGCGCTAGGTCTACTAGCTCTTGGGTTACCAGATTACCGACACCGCCAGCTTGGGCTACCCATGACGATAGCTCTCCCTCGCCCATTGGGGCCGCTGGTGCGTCTCCGCCGCCCTCGTTAATGAGAGTACGTAGGTTTTGCTTTGCTGGTTCGTCTGTGGGGTCAGCGTCCACTGCACGAATAGCTGCCTCTAGGTTAGGGTTCTCAGCACCAGTCATCATAGCAACGCCAGCACGGATCAGAGGATCAGCGCTAGCTCGTGCGGTAGCTGTAGAAGTGCGTTCGTTATCAGCAGCGGTGATGCGGTCAGCACCACCTTTGATGAAGTCGTACCCTGATCCAGCGTCACCCATAAGAACTGGTAGCTGTTCGTCTGTAGCGCCAGAGCTACGCAACAAGGCTACCTTGTCCTCGTTAGACATATTATAGTACGCCTGCTGTGGGTCGTAGTCACCACCCGCTGTCCCGTTCTCGAACACGTCTCCTGCTTGGCCTAAAGCAGCGGCGTAGCTGTCAGGACCCATAAGCGCTAGGTTGGCTAGCTGTGGTTGTCCTGCTGCACGGAACTGCTGGGCAAGCGACTGCGCTGCCTGCGTTTGCTGTTGCTGCGCTCTTGCTGCCTGTTCTTGTTCGTAACGCTGCTCTTCCCGCGCACGTTGGGCGTTGCCCACGTTGTTCATCACCGAAGACAAGTCAACGCCTCTGCCTGCGCTCATTTGACCTAGGCCGACAGAGAGCACTTGCAACATGTCGCCAGCTACGCGCATACGGCGGCGGCTGGCTTGCGCTTCTGGGCTATTGTCGTCTAGTGCGGGTGGCGGCTCCGCGATTGCGGCTGCTACCTGAGCAACAGACTGCGGGGCTTCACTTACTGGTGTACCCATGCTCAGAGACGCTTGCTCTGCTGCTGAGATAACAAACGGCTGCACGTCGCCGATAACGCTGGTTATCGCGCTTTCGATTTCTTCTGGCTGCACACCCATGCCAATAGCAGAGTGAACCATGTATTCGGCCTGCTTGTTTGGGTCTGCTGGCATACCGAACATAGACGCATAATCTACGTCTTGTGTTTCCCCTTCGGTAGGGGAACTTTCGCCACCCATCACCATAGTAGGGACCTGTGGAGGCTCTTGACCGTCGCCTCCATACTGTGCGGGCATAGGACGTTGGCCCTCTTGCCCCATAGCGGGCGGCGCTGTAGCTGCACCAGCGACAGGCATACCCATGCTAGGCGTACCCATACCGTTGCCGCCACCAGCAAGCTCACGTAGGCGCGTCATCATTGGGTCGTCAATGCGGTCGCTAATCCCGTAGCCGCTAGGCGCTGCGTTGCCTTGCATATGACTTTGGTTGCTAAGCCGCTCTTGGCGGTCTCGCTGCTCTGGCGTATAGGCTAGGGTCTCACCCGTAGCTGTGCCGCCTTCTGCCGCGCCGAACAGGCGCTCGGCGTTTGCTCGGTGTCCCTGCATCTGATTACGTACCTTCTCTGCGACAGTGCCGGAAGCACCGCCGTTGTTTTCGTCGGTGCGGTTACCGTAGTTAGGGCCACCAGCGTTGATAGTAGAGTACGCCTGCTCTAGGCTCATACCGTTCTCGTAGCCGTTGTCGCGCATGTATCGAACTACCGCACCATTAGCGCCAAGTTGACTGCCTACAGGGTCAGCCCAGTCTACGCCATACTGCTGAGCCTGCGGCTCACCGAACTGTATAAAACCACGATGCTGCCCCCACTGAGTAGTGGGACCAGCCTGCGTTGGGTCAAGAGTTCCGCCTGTCTCGTACGACATAAGCGTACCGAGGTCTACAGGAGACATACCTAGCTCTGTCGCCGCCTCTGCGATGCCTGACCTGATGCGTGGGTCGTCGTAGTAACCAGCCATTAGAACCAACCCCCTGACATACCAGTGCCGACCATGCCTGCACCAGTGCTAAGGTAGTCGAACAATCCTGGAGTTGATGTGTTCGTCGTAGTTGTATTGCCACCAAGAGGGTTTCCAGTTAGGCCAGCAAGTAGCATCTGGAGAGAGTTAGATGGCTGGTTTGAGTATTGGCTATACTGGTCATTGCCTTGGTTTAATACCTGCTGATTAAGCTGCTGTTGCTGCCCGCCTGCCTGCATCTGGTTTTGGTTGAGCGTGTTGCCCATGTTGAACCCTTGCTGAGCAGCGCCAAGCTGACCTTGTGCTGCCTGCATACCCATCTGTCGGTTCTGCATATCGAGGTTGTTGCGCTGCATCTGGAATTGATTATAAGAGTTTTCGCCCTGCATACCCATCTGCTGTTGCTGCTGTCCGATACCCGCTAGCGATTGTCCAGCTTGGGCCTGCTGCTGCCCTAGCCCTGCGTAGCCTTGGCCTGACTGCTGCATCTGTGAGATACGGCTTTGCCCAAGCTGTGCAGCTTCACTGAACCCTTGCTGGTTTAGCGCACCTACAGCGTTGCCGATATTCTCTTGCGACCTGTCGTACACGCCTTGCTCAACTAGCCCCTGCCGCGCACCACCAAACGCACCAGACTGTGCAGCCTGCGCCCGTACGTCATTTAGCTGGTTGTTCCGCTCGTCGCGCATTGTGTCTACGGTCGAGTTTACAACTTGATCCTGATAGGGGTTCAAGTATTGGTTCATCGTTTGACGGACGATAGGACGACCAGAGGTCTGTCCGTAAAGGTTAGCAGCTTTACTGCCATACTTGTTGTTACCAAGCATACCTGCGCCTTGGCTGGCGTAGTCAGTAGGGTTGCCAGCACCTCGGTTAGCACCTTGTAGTCCGTTACCGTAGTTACCGCCGTACCACGTCTGTTGACCTGCGTCCATTCCTTGTAGGCCATCGTCGTACGCGCCTGCGGATTGATTAAAAATGTTCATTTGCCGCCTGCCTTCTTCTTAGAGGACGATGATGATACGTTGCCGCTCTTGACTGCGGCTAGGCTACGCTGCGCTGCGCTAGTCTTGTCTGAGCTACCACCAGACGACGATGTGCTTGTATAGTTACTCGGAGCCTTAGCAGAGGTACGTGTCGCTGGTTTAGGTGAGACAAGACTGTCAACGCGGTTGCTTATTGGGCTAAACAGGCCACTGTACGTGTCGCCGCTAGCTCCTGCGCCGCCTCCGTCAAACATGTCGCCAAGGCCAGTATACCCTGTGGTAGGGGAAGTTGTAGACCAGCTATTGTCGAGGTTACCTCGATTAACGGCTGCTACGCTGCGCTGTTCTGCGCTATCGCCATTGCTAGAAATAAAGGTAGCTGGCGCTGCGCGAGCTGGTGATGGGCGACCCGCAGAACCACTACCACCTTTACCACCAGCGCCCACGAGAGGGATGCCAGCCATGTCGTTGATCTGGTCAGACATACCAGAGTAGCCGTTCAGAATGTTCTGGCGTTCCTGCTGCTGCTCTCGTGTCATAGAGGCGTTGAGGTTATCGTCGTACAGCGCACCTGTGCTGTAGCCTTGGATGCCGTTAGCTGCTGTTTCTGTTGGCGCTAGGCTAGCGTTAGCGTTACGTGGTGCGTCCAGCCCGAAGGCGTTAGAGGCGTCACTGTAGTTCTGGTTAGCTGCCTGCTGCATGTCGGTCTGACCAGCAATGGTTACCCCTCGGTTAGGGGAATACTCTAATGAAGCGGCGTCCATACCAGAGGACAACGCCTTAGCTGCCCCAAGTTTAAGCTCTTCTGGTATCGCAACCGTAGAGGTCGTTTCGCTAGATTTTCCGCCACCCATCAGTAGGTCTCCTTGTAAAGGACTGAGATTAAATGGTCCCAGCCATCGTTTTTAAGAGCGCGAGGCCAGCCTGTACGGCCAGAGATTGACATATACTTACAGTCAAGTTCTTTTGCTCTGAGGTTGATTGTTGCTTCCGCATCTTTGATAGCCTGCATGTCGCCGCAAGCTAAGAAACAATGATAAGTCGCCCAAGCAGGGTACTGCTCTCGCTGCATTAGAACACAGCAGCCATCGAATGTCAAGAGGTCAAGTTCACCCTTACACACCATAGCTACTACGTCATTGAACCGAAACATTCCGTTGACGTGGGCCATAGCTTTTTCTATCTTTGGTTGCCACTCAAGTAGCGTGTTCATTGCGTCTATCAGCACTTTAGCGCTGTTATTACCCTCGTCTAGGGGAAGTTCGTTCATGGTCTTTATCCTTGTTGGAGGGATTTACGGTTCGTAGGCTAGAGGTAACCAGACACCGCCTTTGGAAACCACTACGTTTCCTATTACTGGGTCATACATCAACGTACCCGCAGTAGCAGCACTGTCCCTGTTAGCATCCTTTTGGTGCGATAGCAGCACAGGGCGCGGGTCATTAACAGCGGTGTTAAGAGAGTTGTTTATATAGTATTGGTAGAACTGCATAGCCCAAACCTCTAGCGAAGGTGCCTGCCTTGGGTTAGGCGGTAAGCGAGTAACAGACATTAGCGACCTCCTGTTCCTACTGGCACGATGTCCAAATCTACGCTACCATACTCTGCTGATGTGTCAGCAAAGTCAACCCGCATTTTCAGCAGCTTACCGATAGCACGACAAGGTATAGGCCGCTCAGCTTGGTAGTTATAAGGACCGTAATCGTAGTCAGAAGCGTTGGGAAGCTGACGACCATTGAACGTGTACGTAGTTCCCACACCGTTTTCTGTGTCGGGGTAGATGTAACGCACGGCCATGTGCTTTTCACCGATAGCGAGAAACCCGCTTTCGATGTACACATCGCCTTCCCCGCTTGGGATAGTTTGCTCCTGCTCGTGTAGGTATAGCTCACCGTCTGAGCTAACCATAGTTACGCTAGACAAGACGCCACGGTCACTACCTGTAGTACGATCAATGCGGCCAGTGTGCCACGTGTCCTGCTCGTAGTTCCACGTCACATAGCTGTCAACTTCACCTGTGACAGAACTAAGAGACTGATACAACCACCAGACTTCCGAAAACTCAGTAGCGGTAAACGAGCTAATCTTGCTAGCTTGGCCTACGTTCAAGTCTGTATACAAGAAATCAATAACTTCGCAGTCTAGCTTCTTCACGGCACCGTCAAAGTACCAGAAGTTACGTTGACCCCACCAGACAGCAAAACGCGCCGTACCCGTCAGCGCTTCCGCTGCGAGTGGTCCGCACTGCTCGTCAACTAAGCTAGTAGAGTAGACGTATGGCGGGCCAATGTACTGCGCTACGGTAGCGTCAGTCTCACTGAGGATTAGGACTGTGTTAAGCACTTTCTTCATTGCCAGCAAACGACCAGAGCCAGCGATCACGCGGTCAATAGCTTGGTTGGCGTCTGCTGGTGTCCAGTTGGTGCGGTCTTCTACCTCAGACGCTTGGAAGCGTCGTGGTTCTCCGTCGCCACCGATAGCCAACACTTGCCGCTCTTCGGATACTAGGGCGTCTTGAATGTCGGCAGGGGCATTAGTTACCCCACTTAGGGTAAGTGTAGCAATGTCGAGTTCTTGCATAGCACCATTATTCCGCACACCAGTCAGCAGGACCTCACCGAAGTTCGTTGAGTACCAGCGATCAGGGGGAATAGGCATGGTGCCTTCTGCGTCATACGCAGCGCCGTACGGACCTAGGCCATACGAAGCAGAACCGTAGCCATTAAGGATAAATGCATCTTTACCAGAGTTTGTAGGAACGTAGCCTGCGTGTGTGATGTCCTTTACAACTCCACCGTCAGTAACGTGGTACAGCTTGAGGTTCGACCCGTAAACGCTGTTACTTTCCTGCGTGTTGTCGCGCCATGCGAACATATCGCGGATAGCCTCTAGCGAGGCGTCCGCAATCAACGGAACGATAGTCACGTTACCAGACGTACGGCGAAGCCACCCGCCGATTGGGCGGATAGCTCCATCATGGTAGCGCACTAGGTTACCGTCAGCCCAGCGGCCAGACTGCGACTTAGGGGTTCCGTTCTTGTAGAAGCCTGCTGGAATATTGATCGGGACTAGTGGCATTTTATTACCCTTTCTTAGGGGAAGTTAGGCGCACCCTGCGTCGTGGGCCAACACTACAGCAGTACCAGCTTGGCCTACTGCGTTAGGGGTCTCTGCGTCAGGTAAGGCGGTAGCAAGGCGCTGAATAGCCTGCGTGAAGTCAGGCCCGCAAAAAGCCGCATCACTTACGTCTGTCTTGCAGCCTGCTACGCCAAGCACCATCGTCGTCGTTATCAATGCTGTCAACCGCATCTTTTATCCTTTGCTCAGTAAGGAACCGTTTTTTGGCTTCCTCGATTTCGGTGTCAACTCTTTGCTCTCGCCGACCCGCAAAGAACGCGCCAACGATAGCCACTACCAAAGCACCAAGGGCTATGAGAATGTCCATCACGTAGTCATCCCCTTACGTTTAGCGATGGCGTAAAGACCCTCTACTACAGCGGCAATAGCGATGGAAGTAATCATCACTACGTCAGGGTCGGTAGATAGCAACTCTCCGACCCGCTCAGAGCCGAGGGCACCACCACCTGCTACGTAACGAAGGACAATGCGGGCGATTGGAGCGTAGTTAGGGTTGTACTTAAACATTGGAGCGCCCTCCGAGAAAGCGAATGAGCCAAGCTAAGAACGGGCTGACGGGTTTTGGTGCTGGTGCTGGTGGTGTGATCCGGCGAACACCGAGCAGTCGTGATTTCGGATAACGCGCCACGCTGACCATGTTGCTTTGATTGCCGCCAAGAACGCTGATGTTCGTTGCGTCCTGCGAGACAAAGAACGCGACATGCCCCTGCCATCCTTTCGGATCTCCACGACTGAACACCACGACATCGCCAGCCTGCGCATACTGCGGATCGACTTCCTCGCCCCAGTCCAGATACGATCTGGCGTTGAGGGCCTTGGTGGATATAAGCCCCACCCGCTCGATCATAGCACCGACGAACGCTGCACACCACGCGGTCTCGTCATCCTTCACCCATGCGTGGCCCACGGCAGCAAACATTTGTACAATCTTTGCCTCGTCTCGCGGACCTGCGATTTCTTTGAGGCCACGAAACGTCTCCGCTAGCCGGTATGCTGCTGCTTGTGTCATGTTGGTTCTCCTGTTGCGGTGTAAAATGGGGTGACTGTATCCCAGAGCCGCCAAGGGCAGCGGTGGACTACATCAGAGTACGAGTTAGTCAGTAATTCAGATCGGCTCATTCTAGCGTATTGCCCGTCCCATGTCAATAGCCCCACTAAGTTAAGCGCTGGGGGACCAGAGTAGCCGCCAGTTGTCTTTACAGCGCTCCCTAGTCTGCTACCTATGTACCAGTCAGTGCGTTTCCATATGCAATCCCTATACTTCTCCGCTGAACTATCGAACGCAGTAGAGTACGAGTGCTCACTGGCGCGAACGTTCCCCACCGTAAGTTCCCCTACGACAGGGTATAATTTCCCCTCGACTAGAGAGAACGCTAGCATAGCTACGGTTGCGATAACTATACAGGAGGCTACTCTGTACACTATTTCGTCTAGGAAGCTCTTAAAAGTCATTGCTGAATGTCCTATTGGCCTAGTATTGCTACGGCGGCCCGTTTAAGGTTTTCCCACATTACTGTCAAAGCAGCGATTACGACAACTAGCCAAGACGCCACGCTTCGTATGTTAGTGTACAGCCACTCTCTGCGCTCGTCCATCTGGATGATTTTGCGTATTTTAGCTAGCTCTTCGTCAGACAACTGCTCAGACATAAGTTTTATTCCCTTTAGCCTGTCTTTTAGTACAGGTTGACTTGTAATGCTGGGGCGGGTTATTATGTAGTAAGTAGGCCACTGTATATCATCCCGCTAGGCTCGGTGGTTCAGATAGGGCTGGTGTGGACAATACACCAGCCCTAACTACGTACTTATTTATTACCCTCTAGTAGGGTAATACGCGCTTCCATATCTTTGGATAACTGGCTTTGGTACCGCATGACGAACACCCATAACTGATCCTTATCAACCCCCCAGCGCTCCTTCTCTACTGCGTTTGCTGGTGGATTAGTCTTGCTCCGTGCGTCCCACGTCTCAATGCGCGAGAAGGCGGCACGGCCTTCGACTGCGGTGACTGGCGTAATGTGCGGGCGACCCTCTACTGCTAGGCGACCCCGAACGCCTTTGACTTCCACAACCGCTTCTTGGACTTTGCGGATCAGGGGGATGCCTTTGACTGCTGGCTTGCCAACGACCGCTTTGACTTCTTTCACCGCTGGGACATCACATGTTCCGCATTGGCCTTCAACTTCGGCGACTGCTTTGATCTCTGGGTAATGCACTTCGGCTTCCAGCCATGTGCCGCGAGTGACCACACCATATTCTCGCCAATCCAAACCAGCCTTTTCGAACGCGGCGGCAACACGCTGGGCGATGACACCAGATATTGTCTTGGCCTCTCGCTTTGGATTGTCGCGGTGGTGGTTCCATTTGAACGTGACGAACTCTTCGGCCAGCAGCTTGCCCAGTTCCATCTGTTCAGGGGTCAACGCCTCTATGTCGTGCTTCATGTTCTCGTCGGACGATCCGATGGACCCTGTGTGATAGATGTCGTCCATAGGGTAAGTCGAGGACGCAAGGTTCACGGTGCTGGCGACCAGTGCTCCAGCGTCTCTTGGCAACCAAGCACCGCCAACAAGTTCGATACCTGTGCCAGTGCTGTCGCTGTCGATGTACAGGTCATTCCCGTCCGAGCCGATGACCCCCCGCTCATTGCCGCCTTGGTTCATTTTTATAAAACTACCAGACGTAGATAAGCGGTTTACCTCTAACGGATTTAACCCATCGGTAGTTGCCGCAATCTGACCGCTTGCCTTCAAAACAGCTCCAGTTACACTTATGTCCGTCGCTGTTTTACCCCATAGCAAGTTGCCGCTTGAAACCCTGCCACGCTCAAGGCCGTTGGTGGCCCAGCCAAGAACGTTGGCCGCTACACGGAATGTGCCGCTATCGGTATCGTTGACGAAAGAATAGGATGGTGCGGCAGCAGACCCATTCGCAGCTAGAAGCTGTTGGTGGATTTGGACATCTCCAGAAGCTAATGCTGTCAGGGCTGCTGCGTCATTTGGCTGTAACGCAATGTCCATGTCTGTGAGAGCGGCAGTTTTGATGTTGAGTGTTAGGCCAGCAAGGAAGCTAGTAATAGACGCGTGTTCTGTAGCAGCACGAGAGAATTTAAGCTTACTCTCGCCTGTGTCCGCGTTATCTAGGACGAGGATAGCGTCGGCGTCACCAGTACCGACGTTCTTCACTGTTAAAGTGGCGTCACCAGTGGCTTTGGTGATAGTGATGTCGTCCGTAGTGTCTACAGTCGTGAAGTCGGCAGCGGCTGGGACCGTTGCACCAATAGTGCCGTTAAACACACCAGCGTTGATCTTAGTGCCCGTTAGCGCTGTGGTTCCGTCTAGGCGGTTGTCTAGCGCTGTCCAGTTAGAGTTGAGTAGCGCTCCCCATGTGTTGATGTCTCCACCAACAGTAGGGAGGTTGAAAGCGTAGGTTGGTGTAGTAGCCATGAGAATTACCCTCAGTTAGGGGAACATGCCCCGATAAGATTAGCGGTGGCGCGTTACTGGCGCTTGACGTGCGTTCTGCATCTTTAGCGGAGAACCGCCGAAGCGGACTTGGCGTAGGTCCTCGTCTAAGATGCCTTCTAGTGCTGACTGTGCATAAGCAGCGTACGTTTGCAGGCGTTCGTCTTCTCTCAAGAAGACTGCGACGTGCTTGAACACTGTGTACATATACAGGTCTAAGTAATCGTCTGCCAACCACGATGTATCGTCCGTAGCGAAGTCAGGGATGCCAGAGCGGTACTGCAACATAAGAGAGCCTACACCGTCTGCGCTAAATGGCCCAGACAAGTACAGGGTGTTACCAGCAGACGCCCGCTGAGCGTAGTACAACGGAGCAATCGCGGTACTGCCACTGTCAGCCCGCGTTTTCATAATGTTGCTCATGGTCGTGTTCATCATGGGACCGTCGCCCATCTGACGTTCTGGCTGCATGTTAGCCAGCGACATGACCTGCCGAAAGTCAGTAGGCAGAACGTAGTCCTCGGTCGCAGGGGCAATAAGCACACCAACTTCCCGCTGTTGAATTGTCAGCGTTCGGTTTAGCTCGTTCTCTGCCAGAGTGATATACGTATCAATGTTGTTTGATAAGTCGATGTCGTTCTGACGCCATAGGGTATCTGTCAGAAACGTCTTGAACTCTGCGTAATTCATTTAATGCCCTACTCTGAATTTGCGGTAGTCAATGTCGTTCTTGATCCGCTGTTTAGCAAAGGCTGCAAACATGGCTGTACCTACGGCAAAGCCGCACTCTTTAGCCCAATTTGCTGCTGTGATGTTGTCGATGGAACCGATTAACTTAGCGCCACCAAGGCGCTCGTTACGGCCAGTTCCGATTATGTCCGCGTAGTCTTTCATCGCGTTCATAATAGGGCTTGCGTCCACAGATTTCTCAATGTGGACGCTACCGTTGTGATCGACCTTTATGGTCTCTTTTTCTTTAGAGTAGTACCGACGATGGCACTCAGCTAATAGTTCTTCCTCGGCCACGCTGAGGCGCAGGTTTCGTGCCTGCTTCTGTTTCACCAGCTCCAGCGTCAGACGCAGGCGCTTCGCCTGCTCCGCTTTCGTCAGGCTTTCCAGATGCGCTATCGTCGAGAACTGGCTCGGCTGGAGGCTCCGATCCCGCGTCTGTATCTCGTGCGCTCGTTGATCGCTGATCTGTTTCATCGAAGAGGTGCTCCATGCTAACCTCGATGTACCCCAACTTCTGATAACCAGTAGCGTGTGTGGCGGTAAGCATTGCGGTCTCTCCGCGCTTTACGTAGTCGCCTTTGCTGTCCCGAAGTTTCGGGGTGGTCTTCACTTTGAAGGGCATCATCTTTTGTGCTGTCGGTGCCATCTAGGTGTCTCCTGTTGATGGTAGGTTAAATAAATGACCTTCCCCCACCATAGGGGAAGGTCTGTAGTTTGTCAAGCGCGATTAAGCGATGGCGTTGGTAGTGTCACGGATGATGCCGTGCGCCTTTTCGTTGTCCATCTGGAGGCCATACTCACACCAAACAAGTGTCTGCATAGAGTGGCCAGTTTCGGCCAACGGCTTCTGCTGCACTTCGTCCAAGTAAGCAACCGCTGCATATTCTGGATCAAGGATCAGAACATTGTAGCTGTCGGCGTTGTCATCAGGGTTGTTTGTCGGCAGGAAGCGGTTAGGAACCACTGTCAGTTCGCCAAAGTCGCTGTCGTAGAAGTCAACAGAGTTGATGACTGTCTTGTCAGAAACGTCTTTGTACCGCGTAGAGTTGCCAGAGAAGGCAGACGAAATACGGCGCTTGTTGCCTGAGTTCACCATGATAAGTGACGGGTTGCCACCTTCGTTCCAGATGTTCTCAATGATCGTGTTCAAGTTCGCCTCGGCAAACAGGACAGATGCGCCAGCGTTCTCGGAAGCAGCTACAGCAGCGACGTTCGGGAAGCCTTCGGTTGTTCCAGACAACGTAGGATCAGCGCCACCAGTCTCAAAGATTGTGTTGGTAGACAGCCAAGCAGGCAGGCCAGCAGTTGCACGAGCAGAACCAGAAGAACCAGCAGCAGCCGCGATGTTGGCAAGAAGCATGGTCTCTTTGTCACGCTTCATTTCTTTCATCTTAATCACGATCTGTTGTGACAAGCGCTGGATATTCTGAGCAGCAGCGTCGACTGACTGAGCAGAGTGAGACACAGAAGCAACTTTGTCTGAAATCTGTGTGTAGTTCGAGAAGCGAGACGCCAGTGTAGGCGCGTCAATTGCTGGCGCAGCTTCGCCTTCGATCACGCGGTTATTGCGGTCAACAGCGGCAAGCTCGACAACAGGCCATTCGAACAAAGTGTTCGAAGCTGTTTCGGTGCGTACAGCCATTTGAAACGGAGTTTCTTCTGGAGAAATCATTGTGTATGCCTCTTGGAGGTCTTCACGGATGACTTTGTTGTCGTATGTTTCGGAGGTATTTGCAGGGACAGCCATTTGACTAGCCTTTCTATTTAATCAGGGTTTGAGCTACGTCTGTAACCTTTCCGGTTTGACGTGCGACTTTTGCGGTTCGTGCCGCTTGCTCAGTCTGCGCTCGTGCTGCGGTCTTTCTGGCACCACCGCCAGAACGCAACATACGAGGGCGTTTCTTTTCCTGACCTTCAAGGTTTTTCACCGTGCTAGCTTTCCGTTTTAATGGATCGCGGGCATCGTTCATCTTCATCAAGTCATGCATCATCTTGTACATACGATGGTCGCTAGCGTTCTGAATTTCTTCGGTTGTGTAACCGTAGTTGTCCATAGCGAATTGAGCCATCTTAGGCAGCAGAACTTTGGCTGTCTCTGGGTCGGCAAGGGCAGGTAGGGCTTTCATCAGCGCTGCCGCTTCTTGTGAGCGGTAGGCGTTCATGCTGGCTTGCTGTGCTTCTTGGCGCTGCTGGACTAGCTGCTGTAACTGTTGAGTACCTTCTGAAACCCGCAATTGATCCGCTTTGTAGGCGTCCTCTTGCTGTAGGTAGGCTTGTGGGTTGCTTTGGCGTAGCTGCGGATTGGGTTTAGCAACCTGCGGCTGGAAAACAACCCCATGAATTTGAGACATAGTGTCTATGAGGGTCTGGTTATCTTGACTGAACTTTTCTACCTGTACGGAGCGCTCGGCCTGAGCCGCTTTACGTTCTTCGGTAGCATCTTTAAGGCGCTTATCAATAGCGCCCTCACCTGACAAGGCTTTCTTAGCGTCAGCGATACTGCGTTGCTGGTATTCACCGTCGATCTTGACTTCTAGGATGTCATCGTCCCGAATGTCAAACTCGTCGGCACCTAGCTCTGCGTCGTCGTCGCCTGCTTCTCCTGCGTCGTCTTCGTCGTCGTTCCCCTCGTCGAGGGTAACTTCTTCTGCTGGCTCTTTTTCAAGTTCAGCAGCAGCTTCGGTGTCTAGCACCTCGGTATTCCCCTCGTCTAGGGGAAGTTCCAACTCCTTACTTTCCTCCGCTGGTGCGGGTTGGGCAATGAGGCCAGCAGCAATATCTGCTACTGTCGTTGGTGTCTTATCTTGTTGTTGAGCGGCCATAAGTATCAATCCTATTCTGTATGTCATCTACTACGTGGTAGCGTCGATGTGCGTCTAATACTGCTTCGTCTGGAGCACCAGTACGCGTAAGATCAGCTATACAGTCATCCTTGAGACTTGTCAAGACTGTTTGCAGGTCCTGTGACTGACGCAGTGCTCGACATGCCGCCGCCACTGCTAGGGCTTTCTGGTTGTTTAGGGTCATTGTTGGCTTGCTCCTGTTGGATGCGGCTCTCTAGCCGCTTGGTTGTCTCTTCACGCAGACTAATGACACGATCCTGTACCATCTTGTCCCGCTCAAGATCAAGTTTTGCAGCACTCTCAGCGGCTTTGATTTGGGCTTTACGCTCTTCGACCATAGCCTTAGATTGCAGTTCCATCTCTTTGATCTGGCTGCGCATCTGCTCGACTTGCAGCAGTGCTTCTGTAGGATCAAGTGGCGGCTTTTCTGCTGCCGCTGCCTCTTCCTCTGCTCGCTTGGCTGCGATCTGCTCTTCCATAGTTGGCGTAACGATGTTGAAGTAGCGTCCGCTGTCCTTTAGCCCACCGACTTCTACTAGGTCTTCAATCGTGTTGTAGATTTTGGACAAGCCTGTGAACGGGTTATCCATCCCGTATTCTGCCATGTACTGCTCTTGCTTGGCAAGGATGAAGTTCAGCGTAGCCGCTTTCTCTTGGTGACCAGCGTTGCCTAGGCCAACGTTTGGCTCTGCGGCTAGGTCTGGATCAAACATGCGAGTATCTATAGGAATGAGCGTACCCTTTGTCCGTACGATCTGTAGCGGGTCCATATGCCGAATGGACAGGCGCATCATCTTACGGAAAATAGGAATAAGACCAGTTTCTACGGCATTACGAGCCATAAGCTCAATCTGGCCTTGGCTCATTTGGATCGTATTCATAACCGCTTCTTTGTTGGTAGACTGCAAAGCGTCAGGGTCTAAGCCCGTCGCTGCTTTGGTGATACCAACTTGCGTTTCTGTGTCCGCTTCTAGGTACTCTAGGAACGGGTACAGCGATGCAGCAGTGAACGGAATGTCGATTACTTGCACCTGTGGGTTACCACGAGTTTTGATAGGCGCAGAGATGGCGTTGTTCATCAGATCGTCAAAGTCAACGTACGCAGGGTCAGCGGCATATCGCGGGTTGTTGGCGATGTGCGCGTTGTCGATGATGGCACGAAGGATAGACGTTTCGTTATCCTGCTTCTCGTGGGTCAGGTCGTAGATAGACCGCCCCATAACTGTGTACGGCTGAGGATCAAGCGAGATAACGTCGATGCAGTAGTCTTCAATCTCGTAGTGAGTGATGTACGTGTGGTTGGCACCACCAAGCACAAAACAGTAGCGCTGTTCTTTGCCGCTGCCTTCTAGGTCGTACTTGCAGTACACCTCAGTCAGAAGGATTTTCTTCTGCAAGATGTCGGCGGTAGAGTGTTCATCGTCAACGCTGTACCCACGGCGGGCGCGTGACTGGTTGGCTGCTGTGCTGGCCTCTGGTGATGGGGCAACGAGCGAGTTCCAGTCGTCGTATTCCAACCCCATTTCGATAGCCTCCGCTACCGTAGCTGAGCGGTGGTGCCCATGCACTCTGGCGCTCTCAAGGTCTGTGGCGTTACGACTGACAAAGAACTCGTAGACGGGGAAGTCTTCGATGTGGACCTTGCCAAACATTTCGTATTTGCGGCCTGTGATGTCGTACAAGTCCCCTACGTTAGGGGAACTTTCGACGGTCAGCACTTCAAAGTCTTCCTGTTCCTTGTACATCTCTACCTGCTCTTCTGACAGGCTGTTCATCTCTATGTACTTAGGCATAGGCTCTTCTTCCCACCACGTCTTGACGGGACCAATTTTCAGCTTAGCCGACTGCATGATAGAGTTATAGAAAATCCTATATCCACCGGAGGCGGTAAACAGTTGGTTGATGTACAGCCCCTGCTGCTCAATAAAAGCAGCGTGTGCTACATCTGATGGCGTGTACTCTACTGGCTTACGTGCCTGATACAGTACGCGCATGATGGAGGGCATAGCAGACCGGATCATGTCGCGGGTCTCTGTTTTCACAGCGTTAGAGCGGCCTGCCTGTGTAGGTAGGTCGCACTCTCCCGCGTAGTAGCGCTCCGCTCGTGCCCAGCCGTCCTCAAACTCTCCGGTCATGAAGTTGAGGGCCTCTTCAACGTCGTATTGCAGTTCTTTCTTAGCGTCAGAGAGGGAAATACCAAACTCTTGCTGGCGTGTTTTACCTTTTGGCATAGTATTCCCCTTTCAGAGGGTATGGTTGGGGGGCAATAACCTGCTTACAGGGCTTTTATGCTTCGCTGAGCAGTCGCAGTCATGGGCTTAGTAAGCCCACCCTTGGGTTTTTGCATTATTTCGCGCTTCATGTACGCGCCGTTGCCGCCGTTAGTCTTTTTCAGCGACGGGATTGTCTCTTGAGACATCATTGTGCGTTTAGACTTCATGTTCAGTCGCCTTTCAGCATGTTGTTACGGGCAACAGGCCCTTTACGGGCATTGCTGTACGCCTCAGATACCACTTCTGGATAATCTGACTTAGGAGCGGGAGCGTACTGCTTGAACACGCCCTTTTTCGCCGCCTTAGGCTTGCTTGGGAAGGGGTTTTGAACCCCACGGACACCAGCCATTGTGTTCTCCTTGAAAAAACGGGCTTCCCAACTTACCCTAGGGGAGGGGAAGCCCAGTTGAGGTTACGTTCGAGTAGTAAGCGGAGCTTAACCGCAGTCAAGAGAGTTTGTCAACCCCTAAAATCCTGGAGCACGTGCCGCCCGCGTATTGACCTTTTTCCACGATCCACCAGCACTAAAGTTGCCAGTTGAGATTGCGCCAGCACCCATGAATGTCAAAACAAAAGCGTCAGCCAAGTTAGGAGATTTAAGTCCGCGCGACTTCATATCCTTCTTGCTCTCAATGTCTGTTTTACCAGATGACAGCATCTTGACTTCCACCGCCGCCATCTCGTCCACA
>TARA_R110000744_G_scaffold38214_9_pt1 | contig 18873 bp, 18 predicted proteins | sample TARA_R110000744 | Tara Oceans TARA_R110000744 (sample SAMEA4398083) | marine metagenome | biome: Polar Biome; feature: [DCM] deep chlorophyll maximum layer (ENVO:01000326); material: water (ENVO:00002006), including particulate matter (ENVO:01000060) such as... | depth 36 m | reverse complement strand
ATTTCATTTCCAGACAACAAGTCATTTAATTACCAATTTGATGGTTTGAATCGAGTAAAATCTCTTACTAATCAATCTGGTAATACATTAGCCACCTTACAGTATAAGTCAAATAATAAGCGTGACTATCTTCAATACTATGGTGGATCAAAAACTTCATACTCATATGATGAGATAAATCGCTTAGATAATCTATCAATAGACTTCGCTCAAAACCAATATGATGTAAATCAAACCTTAACATACAATCCAGCACATCAAATTGTCACGGAGCAAGTAAGTAATATTGGGTACCAATATCAAGGAAATCATAATAAAGTTGGTTCATACAGCGTAAATAATTTGAACCAGTATACCGATATAGCTGGAACATTTGTAAACCATGATATTAATGGTAATTTCACAAGTGGTGATAATACTTACTTATACACTTATGATGATGAGAACCGATTGATATCATTGTACGGGTATGATTCTGCTTCATTTAAATATGACCCAATGGGACGCCTCTACCAAATGACAATAAATGGGGTTACTAAGCAATTCTTATACGATGGTTCGAGGGTAATAGCTGAATATGATGTTAACAATAGTATTGTAAGTAGATTCGTTCCAGGGTCATATGCTGATGAAAGTTGGGTTATGTTCAACGGAGCAGGAACAAGCTTATCGGACAGTATTTTTTTACATCAAAACTATAATATGAGTATTATTGCTGCTAGTAATAGTCAATCAAATGTTCTATTTACAAATTCATATGATGTTTATGGCGTTAGTTCTGATACAAACCAAGGTCGATTTGGTTACACAGGGCAGCTATATTTATATGAAATAGGTTTATATTACTACAAAGCACGGATTTATCATCCAAAGCTAGGGCGATTCCTACAAACTGACCCTGTGGGTTATGAAGATCAGATGAATCTGTATGCTTATGTGGGGAATGATCCTATTAATTTTAACGACCCTACAGGGATGTTTAAGTTGCAATTTGGTGTATCGGCAGAGTTAGTTTTTATTGCTGGAGTGAAGGTAGGTTTGAGTGCCTCATTTGATACAAGTACACTGGAGCTTGGAGCAAAGTTGTCTGGTGGGCCAAGAGTAGGATTCGCAGCTGGTGTGGGGGTTAGCGGCTCAATTACTGATAGCGGAACTAGTCCTGCAACGAATGGTGTAAGGTATGGTGATACATCGGTAAATGCAGAAGGTTCTTTAGGTCCCGTTTCTGTAGGAATGGATCTTGTATCACAATCAGCAAATGGAACGGTTTCCACTGGCAGCCCTTCTGCTGGAGCAGGGGCTGGTTTGGTTGATGTCAAACCTCAATTAAAGTTTGGTTTTAGTGTTGGAGTAGAGACTAGTGCTTCAGTTACTTCTTCAGCAATACCAGATGCTGGGAAAGCTATTAGTTCAGCAGTGAAGCAAATTAAAAATATGACACCGCAGCAAATTAGTGGAGTGCCTAGCAGTGTATGCCCTCAATGTAATTAGAGTTTAAAAAATGACAAAATCATTAGCGAGAGTTAAGTTCTTCGGAACAATAGGAATTGGGTGGCTTGCTGCTCTTGGAATTAATTTTATTGGCAATGAGGACGTTGCAAATTATTTACTTATAGTATTTTTTGTCTGTGCGATTTACTCAATGTTAGTTAAGTGTGAAAAGTGTGGTGTTTATATGTACCGTTACAATTCTAAGCATCATGGACTGCCTCATCCTAAATGTTTTAGTTTGGTAAAAAAGTGCCCTTCATGTGGTGTCGATAGAGTTTAAAACGTTGAATCCAAAGCCTCGTTAGTCGGGGCTTTAAAATAATACAAGATTCTTTAAGATTTTTTCAGGAATAACAATAAGTACCAGGGAGTAATATGCAGTTGCTTAACTTAAATATTGATCGAATCATTATTCATCAGGTCTATCAAAGAGACGCTGAGGGTCAAAAAGTCACTCCAATGCAAAGTCACGAATTCACTCGCTTTTCAAGCGATGCGATGGAGACATTTAAGCAACGAGTGATTGAAGCTCTAGGTGAAAGTTCAAGGGCTGTGCAAATGGAAATTGTTCATCAAGAGGCTATACATTTACCTCAATTGGTAGAGAGATGTAGTGGTCAATAGAATTTGGCCACAGTTTTAGAATCTTTGTATCTAATCTCAGATTCATTTGGCGCTAAACCGGCATTATAATAATGCTGTCTAACGTTGTTGTAATATCCGGTGATATAATTACTAACGCTATATATTGACCATTACAGCTTGAGGGTTTCTCAGTAGCCTAGCCGCTTTGCGGTATCGTTAAAAATTCCTCTATATTTGTCGTATACGGTCGGAGACAGCCTAACAATTGAAAAACCTTCTTTTTTGGAAGCGTTAAGTTCCATTTCGACAAAGCTATGAGGGAGGTTTTCAGTCTTTATTTTGAAGCTGTTCCTCTTAAAAAAGTCTATGCTTTCAGGTAGCGTTTCTAAGGTAATACCCTGTTGTGGATATTTCTTTATAATATGATCCAATAGAAAGCTCCCGTAGCCTTTTTTGCGACAAGCTCTGAAAGTCGAAAGTAAATGGATATGATAAACACCGGACTCATCATATTTATCTAATAAAAACGCGAAGCTTAAATGCTTTTCAGCGGTGGAAAGGATATATAACTCACCTTTGCCCACCTTATAACTTTCGATCATCTCCGCAAAAAAATTTTGTTGCATAGGGCCATACACATCGTGAGGGCTCATAGCTGCGACTGCGTAAAAAGCCATACATTCTACTTCACTTTGGCTTAACGCACTCCCTATTCGATAAGACTTAACTGTTAAAGACATAGCAACTCCTTACTTAATAAGCTTTTGATTTACGACTAAATAATATTATTTTTATTGTGCTACTCTAATATATTCAATAAGGTGGTCAACTGGAAGTGGCTTTGAGAAAAAGTATCCTTGGATCCTAATATCTTTATATCTAGATAAATGTGTAATTAGCTTTTCATCTTCAACACCCTCCACTACCACTTTTTTACCTAAGTCATAACAAACTTTAATAATGGTATCTAAAAGCTTCCTTTCTTTCGTATCTTTATAGGCTCCAAGAGTAAACTCTCGATCAATTTTAATAATGTTTGCAGGCTGATTAGCAAGGTATGACAAACTCGAAAAGCCAGTACCAAAATCGTCTATAGCAACATTTAAACCTGAATTAATTAACTCACGTAATGTTTTCTCAATTGATGTTTTTTCTTGAAAGGAGGACTCCGTGACTTCAACCGTAAAATTGTTATACGTGATGTTATTTTGAGTAAGCAAATGGAGTAAGTCGAACAAAAAATTGTCTTTAATAATCTGCTTGGTTGAAAAGTTAACTGCTACGGTTATATTTTGCAGTTGTGAGTATTTTTTTATATCGTGAAGGACTTTATCTAAAACTTGCTTGCCTACTTGAACTATTTGACCAGTAGTCTCTGCTACAGGTATGAACTTTGCTGGAGAGATCCATTCATCGTTACAAGACCACCTAACTAGAGCTTCAACTCCTATAATTTGGTTTCCGTTCAAGTTATGTATAGGTTGGTAGAATACTTCTAATTCGTTGTTCTTTAGTGCTATGTGTAAGTTATTTCGGATAGTAACTATTTCGTTGTGTTTATCATCCATTGATTGATGATAAAAGTGTACTTGGTTACCTCCAAGATCTGTAGATTTTTCAAGAGCTATATTTGCTTGCTGAAGGTTTAGCTTAAAATCAAATAACTCGGAAGTTTGATAATGTACCACTCCAGCGCTTGCAGTAAGGTTGAATTCAAAAGTATCAATGCAGTACGCTTTGGATAAGTCCACTATTAAAGCCTCAATCTTTTGCTCAAGAGTAGCCAGTGAAGTATTAGTAAAATATAAAACAAAGCTATCGTTTATTCCTTTAGAGATTAATACTTGGTTATCAATATTTTTGCTTATTTTTTCTGAAGCTTTTTTCAGAATTTTATCACTGGTTTCGTAACCTAAAGAGTTATGTATCTCTTCAAAAAAATCTAGTTTGATTATGACGACTGAAAAATCACTGTAACCTCTTACCGACCAAAGCTTTAAAAACTCTTCCTCCAAGGCTTTCAGTCTCAATAAACCTGTTAATTCATCATGTCTTTCCTTAAATTCCAAGACTCTTGATGAATCAGCAACCAGTACAAAGATGAATGTAAATAGGAAGGTAAGCCATAATATTAACTGCTCAATTATTGTGTCAATGTGTATTGCTTTGTAGTCATTGATAAAGGTATAGACATTATGTTCAACTAAATCCATCACATTTATTTTTTCAGTAATAAAGTGGTTATAACGGCTAGTTAGGTTGTTCAAATCAACCTGAGTTTCATTTTTATAATCTATTGAAAAGTATATATTTGGAGTTAACTCTAGATATGTATCATATTGGCTAAGATATTTTAAATAACTTTTCTCTAATAATAAATTCATATCTAGTAAGTTTACTATATAAAAATGACTCTGATCCGCAAGTTTAATAGAAGCTAAAAACATCAGAATGGGTATATCTGAGTCTAGGGTTAATGAGTTAGCTGCAAATTGGACCTCCTCTACATCCCTTTTAATCCATGATCTTATTGTAGGTTTATCTAGCATTCCATTTAAGTAAAAACTACTAGAAAAATTATCACCTGAAATGTAATTTAGTTCGCTATCAAGAACTAAAATACCTTTGATAATATTATAATCACTAATATAATTTTTTGAGTCTATATTAATTAGACGCATGAAATCTTCAAACTTCACTTTTTCTACTCTGCTTTTTATTCTAGCTAGAGCCTTTTTCTGTGAAATCAGAGAGCGGTTTATCATTGTTTCCATTAAGTGTATTTTTTCTCTTGCATTAGTATCTTGGGTTTTGACTAGATTTAGAGAAGATTGATGCCACACAGTCGAACCGATTAATACAACTATGAATACAACTAATTTTATTTTTTTCATTTCATTTATTTGTATATTTTTATGAAAAGCTTTGATAGTAATCGCTGAAAAGCAAGTAAAAATAAAAATTGCGCACAATGATAAAGTAAATGGGTTGTTATCAAGTCTCCCAAGATCTAAATTAACCTTCATGTGAAATAAAAAAGAAAACTGAATAAATAGAAAACACAGCGCAGTAACTATAGCTATTAGAATGCAATACTTCTTCTTGTTTATGCTCAATTTTTTTATTGTTGCTAGGGCGACTGCAATTAACAATGAGGCTATGGCCGTTACAGGGCTTATTACCTTCATTAATTCATACCCAGAAAAAGTAGACTCAGCCATTCCTAGTGTAAAAATAATACAGTGAAAATATAAAATAGCACTATATAAGATGCTAGTCGCACTTCTTGTCACTTTAAACCTCATACAATAACCATTAAATTTATCACCCTGCTAAATACAACCTAAAAGTACTGTTTATATAGTTAAATGTAAACACAAAGGATTGTATGTTGTTCACGTATTTAAGTAGGTGAGCGAAAAATGTACTTTAAACTGTAAACGTCTAAGTTGACATATAAATCCTCGACGTATACGATTTATATATGAATAATATGCGATATGTATATTAATAATATGCGGTATATATGATGGGAATAGTAAAAATATCAGACGGATTGCATGAAGAAATTAGAAAATCGAGTAATATCATGTCTAGATCTATCAATTCACAAGCAGAGTTTTGGATTAAAATAGGCATGCTCGCTGAGCTAAATCCGACACTCAACTACCATGAAATAATTAAAAAACAATTAATAAAAGAAAAGCTTACTATTCAGGATCTTTTGCATGAATAAAGCAATAGTAAAAACGGATGCAGAAATTGAGCTCATGAGAGAGTCAGGAAAGCTTTTAGCTCAAGTATTTAAAATGCTTGATGATTTTATTTGCGAAGGCATAACTACGTTAGATATAGACACTAAAGTAGAAAGCTATATTACCAATGTGTTACATGCTCGTCCTGCCAGTAAAGGGCAATATGGCTATCGGTATTCATTGAACTCATCAGTTAATGACGTAGTGTGTCATGGTGTACCCAATCATGTTTATAAGTTAAAAAGCAAAGATATTTTAAATATTGATATTACCTTAGAGAAAAATGGTTATATCAGTGATTCAAGTAAAATGTATACTTTTACAGCGACAACCTCAGAAGCTAAACGTTTGGTTAAAACGACTTATGATGCAATGTGGGAAGGTATTAAGTTGGTAAAGCCAAAAGCAACGCTTGGTGATATTGGCTATGCTATTCAAAAGCACGCTGAATCTTCTGGTTATAATGTAGTACGTGAATATTGCGGTCATGGTATTGGTAAAGAAATGCATGAAGAGCCGCAAGTTTTGCACTATGGTAAAGCGCATACAGGATTAATACTTGAAGCGGGTATGACATTTACTATAGAGCCTATGATCAACCAAGGTTCCAAGAAGGTAAAAACTAAAAAAGATGGATGGACAGTCGTGACAAAAGATAAAAAACTTTCTGCCCAATGGGAGCATACCATTTTAGTGACAGAAACAGGCTTTGAAGTATTAACACTTCGACACGATGAGAAAGTCTCTTAGCGAAATATTATCATAGTCCGCTCATAGCAATTTGCCGAAGCTCAGCTTTGAGCTGTGAGTTTAATCATTCGATTTAACACTCTGACTAAATCGGCCATTGAGGTTTTAGTAAATCATAGCAATTCACGTGTTACAGTTTATAGAATAGCTATCCGATGAAAGAATTATTCTATCGGATAACTATCAAAGGTTTTAGCCGTTTTAAAATTTATCTGATATTTCATGAGCTAACCTATGAATTCTAGGTGCTGAGACAAATGATATAACTCCAGCAGCTGGCCACGCTAGAAACCACGCGGACATCCAATAGTTGATAAAGCTATTTATCAAACCCATGTTGATATAAGTAACCCAAGCTGACATAAAAAAAGTAAGTACAAAAGACATTAATATTGCGAAAATAAAGCGATGCTTCATCTAAATTTCTCCTATATTCATTTTAAGTGATGGAATATAGTTTATGGGCTTACATATCTGTAGTATATACGTAGAATTAATAATCCCATTTACATATTTGTAAAGACAATGCTTGATAACCTTAAAATTTTTATAACTGTTGCCGAGTTGAAAAGTTTAACGCGTGGAGCAGAGAGCCTTGGGATGACTATTGCCACGGTTTCAAGGCGTTTACACGAGCTAGAGAAAAAACTAGGGTGCGAGTTATGTCATCGTTCTAATAAAGGACTAACTCTTACTAATGCGGGGCAAGTTTATTATGAGGAAACCGCCAGCTTTATACATGAGCTGGATATACGACTTTTAAATTTAGATAATGCCCTCAATAGTTTGAGTGGTGAACTTAAGGTAATGGTTCCTACAAATATCGGTAGCGGGCCCCTTAATGAGTTCTGGCGAAATTTCACAGTTAATAACCCTGATATTTTGCTCAATATTACATTAGGTGACCCAGATGACGATGTAATCTCTAACCAGATTGATATTGCTATTCGCTCAGGCCCTCAAGAAAATTCATCTCTAGTACAAAAAAAAATCGGCTCGATTAGTTCTGTATTAGTGATATCGCCAAGTTATAAAAAACTTCTACCTAAAACGGTATCTCAATTAAAATCCTGTCCGAGTATTGCTGCTAATTTATTCAAAGACTGGGCTTTAACAAATGACGAAGAAAAGTATATTTACCCCAAAAAGCATAATCATATAAGTAACGATATGAGCATTACTTTAAACTTGGTCAAGGCTGGATCAGGAATAGCTCTTCTGCCGATGAGTATGGTTTACAATGAAATTGAAAATGGTGAAGTAGAGCGGGTATTGCCCTTATGGAGTGGCGAACCACGCGAAATATCACTTCTGTGGCCAAAAAAAAGAGCGTTATCAAAACGAGCAATAAAATTTCGAGATGAGTTAATTGCATTTCTGGAAAAACAAAAATGGTTTAATGTGAATTTTTAGCATTGAGGTTGCACTTCCATTTTGTCCCTGTGCGCTATCTTCATCTATATCAGACTCTGAAATCGGGTCTGGCATAGGTGCAGATTTAAGCATCGTTCTGTTCTGATACTTCCAAGGTATTGTCAACTCTAACAGTGCTCTTTAGTTTTCTATGGTCAAGTAGAAGCTAACAGGCTCTTAAATTTTTAATCTTTTTCTATATTAGTGATGGCTTAGTTCTGCTTAGAGCGAAAAATCAGACATTAGAATAGGTAGAAATTTAGCCCTTAAATCGTAAATACTGAAATTCTACCGATTACTTTATTTGCGTACTGACAATGCCTATTTGTCAACGACAAACTAAAGAGTAACTTTAAATTAATATGTCATTGTATGGTTGTATTTTATGTCAGTGAATGGTTGCAGGTTATCTATAAGTGATTGATATATTTATCCAGTGCTTGTCATGCTTTGCATGCAGCGACATTCGATTTTTAGGCTACCACTTGGAATAAAATTATTTAGAAAGGGGATTTTGGGTATCTCTATCTTTTGAGATTAGCTAACTGAACACGGATAATTGATTTCATAGACATAAACTATAACGAGGAGAAATGATGTTTAAAGTGATCATAACGGCAGGGGTTTTATTATTAACTGCAATGACAGCTAACCCAGCCAATGCGACAGATTTCAAAGAAGGGCTGCACTACGATACATATGCATCATCAAAATTAACAGGTAAGCCTACATTTATTGAATATCTGAGTTTCTTTTGCCCGGCTTGTGAAAATTTGAACACGTTTCAAGATGAGATTTACCGTTCTGTGCCAAAGGGTGTAATTAAGAGAAGGGTGAGTGTCGATATTATATCAAAAACCAGTCCTGATGGTTTTTTAGCTTTATCTAAAGTCATGGCAGTTAGTGATGAGCTTTATCCAGAGATTGGTAATTCTTTAGTCGATTTGATATTTGTGGCCATACACAAAGAGAAAGTGACAATTACACCATCGTTAGTGGAGAAGTTAATCAAGGTTGTGGATGAAAAGTATGAAGCAGATATTTGGGCGCTATATAACAACCCGAAAACAAACGAAGTGGCTAAATTCACTCTTGGAAATCAAAGGTTGATGTCATCGATAGGTATGCTCAGTACAGTTCCACGCATCATTATAAACGGTCGTCATGTTGTTAAATTTGATGGTTTGGATAAGAGTGATTTTTTTAAAGAGCTTCATGAATTAACTAAATATTTGGTAAATAAGGACTATGGTAATGATGAACATAACAACTAATTTAGAAGATGTAGAATTTATTGAGAATCAAATTATAAGTGATCCTGCAGCAAGCTATTGGCTTAAAGAGCAAATTAAAGAAAGTTCAAATCGCGACATATTAGATGTTTTAAACGACGTTGATATTTTGCGTTCTATATTAACCTTACGTCACGAGACCATAAAGACTGCAAGGGGTTAAAAACTCTTGCAAATCAAAGGCTTATGTCCGATACTGCCTAGTATTGGACATAAGTCGTTGTTTTTAATTAACTTTATTGTTTTACTATTATATTGCCAGCCTCAAGTTCATCCAATTACAAATATTCTATTACCAATAAACTTACCCATAACGCACCAAGTGTCCGTCTAAATGAGCTTATTTGGTAATATCCATTACTGAAACCAAAAAAGTTGAGTTATAATAAAATAATATATATGCCATAAATGGTATAAAATTCAAATTATAATATATAAAATTCAAAAATAATTCATGCAATTAATTGTTTTATTTATCAATAAATTCAATGGTTTGTAGGGCTTAATTTGTTCGAAAACAGATTTAAATTTCGACCTATACCTAGAATTATGCATTACAATTACATGTGCTTGTAAAAGGATTTTTGAGCCTAAAAACCAAAATAAAATATGGAAATTATCTGAGCATGCTTACAAAAAAATTTACCGGTTTATTAAAAGAACTAAAACAACCTAATAGTTCAAGTCTCTACATCGCGTATACTGACACTTTAAAGCAATTCGATTTTGATAAGCAAGATGCTCCCCACCAGCAGTGGATAGAAGCATGGCTTGAGAGCACACCTATTAAATCAATAGAGCTTACAAACCAAGGTATTTATGTTGGAATTACTATTAGAGAAAAGATTTTAGAAAAGTTTTCATTTATTTTAATAGATGCTTTAAAAATCGAAAATACCGCTACTTTACCTGCCGCACAAAATAATATAGAAAAAATAACTGAATTAGAAATAGAAGCATGGTTGGAATACGATTCAGATTGGATGATAACCTTGCTGACAGCAATATTCAGCAAAAACATGGGGATAGACAGTAAATATATAGATCCATACTTAAATGGGCGCCTCTCTATTTATGCAGACTCTTTCAATGAAAGGCTTTCGCTTGCAACTATAGCGATTGAATTTATAGAAAGTGGAGAAATGCCTATTAGTGATTTTGAAAAAATATTGGATTTCTTTGGTGCATTTTTCATATTGGCATTCTGTGAAGATGACGTGCTTAAACAAAGAGTTTTGAACACTATAGGTGATATTTGAGCCCTATCACCCTATTCGTAACTCTTGTTTTAGTTAATTTTATCCTAAGATTAAAAATTCGGTCTACCTCATCTTCATGGTTACTTAAGCTTATATTTACACTTGGCGTACCTTTGCACGAAGCTGCACATTACATTTTTGCAAAAGTCTTACTTTTAAAAGTCACAAAAACGCAATTTTTACCAAACTTCAAAGATAAAAATAAAATGGGGTTTGTTCAATTCATACCACACACAGGACTTTTGGGCGCTCTTACCAATATGTTGGTAGGCATCGCCCCCCTGCTTCTTGGTTTCGCTATACTTTTCATTCTATATAACCAGGAGAAAAGCACTGATACAAATGCACTAAGTTATCTAGGAATTGGCTTAACAACTGTGGTTGTTATGCAAAGCATGATCCCCTCATGGCAAGACATAAAGATAGCGCTAAAGGGCCTTTGTATCACGCTCGCCTTGCTCGTTGTAACTTCCCTTGCGTTCCCAGTAAGGTGGGAAAATATCATCTCTTATGAATTGTCTGCACAACTAGAAGTAGTGTCACCGCACCTTATGGTATTGACCCTATATCAAGTAACAGCAGTTTTAGTCCTAACTGCTCTCAAAACTAGAAATTAAATAAGCACTGAATTAGGCTGACTGTTTATTAGCAGCTAGCTTAGTAGTTTTATCTAAATCTTTTATAAAAGACTTCCAAATACCAGTATATTCTAAGACTGAAGATTGCTTACTCAATGAGTTAACCATTTTTACTGTCAAAGTAATTAAATCATCTTCGGCAAATTGTAACCATAAGCACTGTTCCTGTTGCATTATTTTGTTCGGATGATCAGAAAATGCCAGCCATAATAAAATGCTGGCACCATAATCTGCGTCAGTGAGTTCTATATTTTCAAAAGGCCGCATGGCTGAAGAATAATAGCTATTAAGTAGCATCCTCTTTATTGCAATTATTTCTTTTGTTGAGCCTGTTGGATTTTTGATAATCTGAAGGCATAAATTCCTATATAAAGGAGTGTTTATAGTGTTCAAAGCGCTATCTATATAAGCTTTCATATGTTGCTCAATTCTTTTTGTGTTGGCTCTATAATCTCTGAGCTTTTAAAATCTACGTCGCTAAATCGTTCAAGCAAGTATGGCTTACCATTGCCCTCAATAGCCCAAACATCTTCCCCACTTACAACAAAAGCAAGTTTATAGCTTTTGCTTTCAAATTGCAGATGCCTTGCTTCACTTGCCAAGATTACTGGTTTACCGGAACACGTTTTCATATTTGAAAATAAGTCTTCTACTTCAGCACTTATTTGTCTAGAGACTAAAGTACCTGTGAGCGGCATTTGAGCGCCACCTACAGACAGCCCGCTTTCAGAAAATTTATACTCTAATAAACCATGAATTTTAATTTTTCCCTCACATCTAGCCGGGTTATATACCCAGTGGCCACTGAGTTTCTCAAAGTCGGTATCATGAACATTTATAAAGCTTAGACCAGGTGCATCTTTCTCATCAGAAAATAGAGAGTCGCAGCCAGCTATACATATCGATAACAAGGCTGCGAGTAAGATTCGTTTATTCATATTGAGATCTCTTCATTAAAAATATTATGTTATCCATACTTTATGAAGCCTGCAAAAGTTAGAGAGTGCAAATAGGTGTCCTCTAAATTTTTGAAGCTATAAATATGCAAGTTAAAATAACCTAATTAACAATCAACAAACAAACGAATGGAAAAGACAAAAGATTTACTCAACCAATTAGTTGTAGGGAATATCCAATTTCAAGATTTTCTTAACTTGGAGAGTGAGCTTGCTGAATTAATGCAAAAAAGTAGTTACTCGAAACCAGTTCTTCACGAAGATACACCGCTATCAATTTTATGCATGAACTTATATCAAGCAATAAAGGCTGCAAATAGAAAACAGAGTGCGAGCGTGAAGATTTCGAGCTTTTACAGTAACCCACTTTGTAAATACTGGCTTAGTAAAGCCCAGTTAGCTTTGCAGAACGGTAGCTAGGTTATTGGTTTGTGGTTTAATAATGGTAAGGAGAATTTACATGACAAAATTTGAAATTTATTCCAAGTGCCCTGCTTTGTATTTACCATCAAAGGTAGAAGATTACACATATGTGATTGATAATTTATCCAATCTAAGTGCGTGTATTGGCCATGAAATAATAATTTATGGCTTGGTTAGTAAGAAAGGCGAGCACACATCACAAAGAGGTGTGCCATACCATAGTTACCACTTAACAGATACAGACTATTCTGCTTCTTTTGTATTGTTCGGAGATGTAAACGCCCGTGTTAAAGAACAAAATCAACCAATGCATATCAAGGGTGTAGTTGAGTTTGAAAATGGTAAGTACCAAATCAATAAAGCTTCAATTATAGATGATGAAAAGGCAGGTAAAATTGTGCCTGTATACAATGGAATTAAAGGCAAACTTTTAAAGGTAGACGCCAATAATTCACTGCAGAGAAAAATATGCGAAAGCGAAATTAAAAAAGGCAAAGAACGTTTATTTCTAGAGTTAGAGCGTTTTTTTGGCAAATCGTTTGAAGGCATGTTAGTTGAATTAGGTTTTGTAGGAATAATGTCAGTCGATAACCTATTAAATAACGCTCACAATCCTAAATTAGTGCGTGAATTTTATAAAGCAATTGAGATGTTAAAGCGACTCAGTACCGCATTAGTGGCCGGGGCTATCTTAAAAGAACGAAAATGTGTGCCGACCACCCCGCTTCGGGCTTCACCGAAAATTGATGATAAGCTACTTACTAAATATATACCGTTCACACTAACCGGCGAACAGTTTTATGTTGCGAGTCAGATTATAGAGCGTTTGTGTAATGGTCCTACTTCGCTAGACGGTCTACTAATAGGTGATGTTGGTACTGGAAAGACTGTGATACTTGCAATGGCCGCACGACAGGTTTTACTTTCACAGACTAACAGCAAAGTGATATTCCTTGCCCCTAATGTCTCATTGTGTGAACAACTCAGAAAAGAAGTCTGCGCGATGATACCTGAAGTACAAAGTGCATTAATATGCGCTGATAACAACTCATACATTAATGAAGCGCGTTTAATCTTTGGTACAACAGCCCTACTCTTTAAAGAATTTAATGATGTTGAACTACTCATAATAGATGAGCAGCAGCAATTATCTGTAGAGCAGCGACGCCAAATAAAGTCCACGCACTATCTTGAAGCGTCAGCTACACCGATACCAAGAACACTGGCGCTTACAAAATACAGCAGTGACAATGTTTTTTATCTCAAGCAGCAGCATTTACCCAAAGAAATATACACACGAATAGTACATAAAGAGCAAGGCTCTGACCTTATGCGCTCAATCCATGAAACTTTATCTTATGGGTGTAAAGTCTTAATTGTTTGCCCAAAGCGAGATAGCGAAGGGAATAGCAATAAAATGATTGATGCTGAATCGTTAGCGAGCAGTCTCAATTCACACTTTCCCGGCTTGGTACGTGTATATCACTCTGCGCTTGATGATGAGGAATGTGAAATTGTACTTAACGAGTTCAAAACACATATACCAATAATGGTTTCAACGTCAAAAATCCAAGTAGGATTAACCATTCCTGATTTGCGCCACTGTATAGTTTATGGTGCAGAACGCTTTGGCCTTACTACTTTACATCAAATACGGGGTCGATTAGCACGCACACAACCGAAAAGCGGCAGTAATTGGGGGAAGTTTGACTTATTTTTACCGAACAAACCCTCTGAATCCACTGAATTTAGATTGAATGTATTAACGCAGAGCTGTGATGGATTTTATATCTCTGAAAAAGATCTTGAAATACGTGGTGCTGGAGAGTTATTGAGTGGTGGTAAACAACAACACGGCACGACAGACTCATTAATTAAAAATATAAATATAGACTTAGGAAGGTTAGCAGCCGCAATTGAATATTTTGAAGCTAAGGGTGAAAAGGTACACCAACCCACAAGCTCAGTTAAAATTCCTGAATTAATTTAAAATAGTGAATTGGCATTAGTTGTGAATTTAATGCCAATGGTTGAGAGGTCGTTAGAGGAATAGGAAATAACGTTTATGCAGCAACGTTCACAAGTATGGGATGTTTAGATAGCTTTAATCTTAATCGATGCAATCTTACTCGGTCGCGCATACCAATTTTTCGTAGAGCGAAATCATGGATAGTAAAATCAATTACTTTAATATTGGTCAAGCTTGGGAGAGCAGGAATAATTGAACGAGAAGCGCCCTGCCTGTATATCGAATTCGGATTTAAACTTATCGGTAGTGGCTTTGTTCCTAGGTCTATAAAATCACCTTCCCATTCTATTACTAACTCTGCCCCACGCCCTACTATCCTTTGGTTTGGGCATACAGGATAGCCCTCAATGAAACCATAAATACCAACCCCACCATATATAGAATCTTGTTGAAGATTAAACTGTCCGTTTTTTAAAATAGATATAAGTGATTGTGGAGAACACACATGATTGAATTGAATCAAACTAAAACCTGCCTTTTACATAAAAATTAAGCCGCAGTAGTTATTCCTTTTGCGGCACTGAAATTATTGTTTTCTTTGCTGGGTTTTAGCAGGGAATTTATTACAGGCATTCATATCCTGACACATACGATTTATATTCCTCAAAATTATATCCGATCCCAAGCCAGCGAAATTTGAAGTATATTGAGCCAGCATAAAATGCCCAATATTCAGGGTTGTAGGCCAATCCATTTTGACAGCCATTGAGCCTCCTTTATGGAATACGCTAGCAAATAAACCATCTTCTTGACGCTCGAAATTAAACCCTTTGTCTTTATTTTGACCATGGTTCATAAACTGGCAACTAGTTGTAATACCTAGAAAAACAGCTATAACAACAGGTAATTCTGTAAGCATAATCTGAACACTAAGCTTTTTACTCCAGTCGTAACGCTTGTCACTATGGTCATTTGGGTTAATGCGAACAGCCCCTTCAATCATAATCGTGTCAAAGCTAAAATTTCTACCTTGGCTTTTTCTCGTTTCACTTAATTTAAATTGCAATGCCGCACGTTTGGAGTACACGGGGAACATTGTGTAATCTCTTTCGTTTTCTTGATTTTGTCCTTGATAATGTTGATTGTTCGCCTGCTCCATATTTTCCCCTTGTTGGCCTTGTGTATTGGTGTGAGGATGACCATGAGTTTGCGAATGCGGCCTTGTTCTATGTAGTGGATTGTTAGGTTGCTCAGAAGCATAACCAACGGCAGGCGCTTGTTCATTATTATTAAAATTCTGTTGTCTACCATAATTATTGTTAAATGAGTTCTGCCTTGGTGAATTCTCAAAAGGGTCTGCTTGCATTGTTTACTCCTAAATACATTAGTTATCTTGTAAGTATTTATATCAAACTCGATAAATCGCGCTACTGATTAAACCCATCAATATAAACTTTTTACTCTGTTACTGAATAAAACTCAAAACTTAGAGATGCCCTTTTGGGGTGCTCTAAAATTTCTGCTGTTGGTTGAATTTAAATATCATGATGTAAATTTGGGGATTTTAGGAAAAATCATGAAATCAGAAAAAAAGTTAATATGTAGGTTTCTATTTGGTATATGTGCATTAATATCTGCAACATCAGCTAATGCCGATATTGTTCAATATTCATTTAAGCATTCGCAGAATGGATCAGACATCATTTTGGGGGCACCTAGTTCTACTGAGTATCTTAGCGTTAAGAGTACATTAGCCGTATATTCTTCTGCAGGCTTAGATCGAAAAATAAAAATAAAGCTTGTAAACACTGCTGGGTCTACTGTTTCGTGGAAAGAGACTGGAATTATAAGTGCATCAGATAGATTTAATGTTGGTGATAAAAGTTACTACGGTGAAACCGTTATGCTTGCAGCACCTTCAGATGGTCGTTATACCGTTGTTCAAGAGATTTTAACTAAAGATAACCAAATAGTAGAAACTTTTAGTAAAGAAATTATCATAGACACGCTAGCTCCAACCAGTAGTCCTAAATTGAGATCTAATTCACATGGCTATTCAAATGACACCACATCGGATGTTTGGAAGATGGGTATTGCTGGTAGCTCAGACCATTATGTGTTTTTAGATGACATTGAAGATGATATTGGTGTTCAAAAAATAACTATTCGAACCCTTAGACAAGATGGAAGTGAATATAAATCAGCAACACTCGGATATAATATAACCACTAAAACGATTCAATATAATTACCATGATCTTTTTCCTGTATCTAATTTGGATGAGCTGTTTAATGTCAAAGTCGATGTACATGATTTAGCAGGAAATATTAATACAGTTTCTCAGCCAGTTTATTATGATAACTATGCCGGCGCTCCATCAGAACCGTATGCAGTTTACGACCCTGATTCTAAGACAAGCATCGTACCGGGTACTACAGGTTATGTACCTTATGTTGCTGGTATGGGTGTTAAGACGAATCCAATCAAGATAATTTACCGAATTGATAAGAATAATTGGTATTCGTTTAATGAAGCTGGCCTAAAAATATCTAGCCGTTTTGGTGGCGCCGGTCTTATATATTCCGACGACAAATATGCATATATTACTTTCACATCTCCTATAAATTCCTTTAATCAAAATGACGTTAAATGGGTAAATTTCGGGGCATGGGCTGGAGGGAGCATACAGTATGATTTGGTATTGGCACCCGGCGTTCCTGAAACTCCAGAATTCGGCGCTGATGCACAATTCTATTATTCTGATATTGGCTGGGATACTTGGAGGAAATATTATATTTATAACGATCGCCTTCCTATTTCGATTCCTAAATTGAAAGTAAATGTATCCCCCAGAACGTTTGAACAAACTGTTGAGTTTAAAGGGTTCAAATGTACAGTTCCTGCAGGTGGATCATCTTGTATTATTACATTTTCAGCTCCATTAGAACTAAAAAAAGGGACTACTGGATATATTCATAATGAGATTGATATATATAACGCTGAAAAAACACTTTACGCACAAAGAAGGTGGGCAGAAGTAGAATGGAATGATGCGTACTACCCAGAAATTAGTACAACTTACGATGAAGGTTCGACAAAACTAACTGCTGAAATTTACCAACAAGGGCAAGGCAGCTATTTTGGTAGGCTAACGTTAAGTAATGTATGGATTGAAGACAAGGCGGGTTCTGTATATGACGTACCTAAACAAAGAATAAGTTTTAATGGTAGCAATTACGTTTACCAGTGGGAATTGAAAAACCTACCTGAAGGCACGCACGATATAGTTGTTGCTGCAAAAGAAAATCATGGACCTATATCAAAAGAATTAGCTGTAACTTTTAGTTCAGATAGAACTGCACCAATAGTTGAAATTAATTTTAGTAATAATAGTTCCACTATTCCTAGCCTCGATAATGTTGTAATCACTGCATACGATAATCAATCGGACATAAAATTTACTGATATACAACTTCTGGGTGGGCCTGCAAATGAAAACGTATATCTTGCTAGCTCTTCATTGGGCTCAGATAACTATGGTCTTCTATATCCAGTTCTGTTTCCCTCAGAGAATACAGCAGGTAATTATAAACTTAGAGTAAGTGTTACAGATGTCCAAGAAAATACAACCACGGTAGAAGAAAGCTTTTTTTATGATCCTCCACGTGTATCACTCATTGATGGTAGTTCGTCAATTGTTTTACCAAGCATTAGTCAAAATCTGTTACGCCCTTCAGGTGCTAAACCTATTCAATCAAAAGAGTTAACGGTTAAAGATGGTACTGTGCTTAGTGGTTCTTATCCTATTTTTGCTACATTAAGGAGTGATGCTGTAGGCAGTGTAGTTATACAAGGTGTTACTTTAAATCCAGGTGATACTAAAAATATTACTAACAGCTACAACTTTTCGAACGCTGGTGGAAAGTATAATCTTGATTTTTATCCTGCAGATATTTCAAATAATGCAAAGGGTAGCCTACTTATAGGCACAACAGCCCCTAATGCTCCCGTTTTAGTATTTGCCTACGAATTTAAAAACCTAGAGACAAAACGAGAGGTAATGACTGAACCATTTGCGGTAATCGAAGAGATGACCTCGGATGTTTCTTTGTCTGAAGTAAGTCAGTTTTGTAAATCATTAACACATGATGTTGAAGCAGCGAAAAAAAGCGACCCTTATAATTCAGCTGTGTGTTTAGTGACACATGTAATAAGTGCCGTAAATAAAAAAGAAGTAACGAAAAGTGGTACAGTTTCGTTTAGTGGGTATATGGACTCCCTATCGTATGAAAACCTAAAAGTACGAATTAGCACTTATTCAGGTTCAAATAATTACACTTTG
>TARA_R110000744_G_scaffold18499_6_pt1 | contig 18916 bp, 3 predicted proteins | sample TARA_R110000744 | Tara Oceans TARA_R110000744 (sample SAMEA4398083) | marine metagenome | biome: Polar Biome; feature: [DCM] deep chlorophyll maximum layer (ENVO:01000326); material: water (ENVO:00002006), including particulate matter (ENVO:01000060) such as... | depth 36 m | reverse complement strand
TCTTGTTCCCCAAATTCGATGGCGTTTGTCCCGGATTGGACTGGACTGTCAAGCCCCTTTTTAAATCAGTCGACGTGCCAGTATAGCGTCCCCGTTCAGACGGGCGATTGCCCCGAGGGCTTGGAATTACACCCTCAGGTGATTGGGTATGTGCCAGAAGGTATTTCGAGCTTGATGGATTTTCTCGGCAAACAGAGTACACCACTAGCCGAAACTGCCTTGACTGCTTATGTAGATGAATCTGCCGAGGAGCCCTATGACGGTTCCATCAGCACTCAGGCTTACTTGACCGACCTGGCGCCCGGCACTGATCTCAAAATTCTATACAAATGGCCTTTTGGTCTTGTTCGCGCCCTGCGCTTGCCCGAATTAACTTCTTCTATCGCCGACGCTCCAGCTGAAACTAGCTTTGAAATTTATACTGAAGGGCTAATGAGAAAGATAGACAGGCTGGGACAGCAATTGGGAATTTATGCTCAAAAGCAAGTTGATGCTTGGGCTGACCAACAAATCAAAGTTGTGATTGCTGGGACGGTTCAAGAGATTAACATAGGCGCCGAAAGCTCTCAAGTCGATGGTTTTAAAGCCGGCTTGAGTCGACTCTTGTCGAGCAATGACTGGGTGATGTCTGACAATGGAAACCGAACCGCCGGCACTCAGTTTGAAATTCCTACTACTATAACGGTAGCCGAAAAATTGTCCCTTTATCGCACACAGGAGTATAAGCTCGTAGCGGCATATGCGCGCGAAAGAGGTGCAGACTTTCAGGAACTCGGAATGGGCGCCCTGCAGGACGATACTGGTTTAGGCAATTCTACACTATTCGCGTACTTTTCACGATTAGACGACATTCTATATGATTTCGAGAAATCAACCCCTATTAGCTTGGTGGACTTTGTTAGAAAGTATCATTATCCCTCTGTCTCGATTACGGATGGAATAGGATCTCAGTTACCCAATTTAGGCTTGGAGGGGTGCGCCGACTCGCCCTTGGAGTCTACCATTATTGACGCTGGGAATTCAATTTTGGAAGGACTTCAGGGCCTCATATCTGGTGATGCGATCGCGGAGAAGTTTGCCACACAGGTCTGTATGACAGACGAACAAATCCAAAAGAGAAATAAGGAACTTCGAAGTAAGGCCGCCGCCAAAGAATTCAACAATCTCTTGAAGAGTGAGCTGAGTTCTGTGCTGCCAATGAGCGACCCGTTGGTGCAGCAGGTTGTCACAGGTATTAAGAATATTTCGGAAAATGGTCCCACCATCGCAACCGCTTGGGAAAAGCTGTTCAACAAAATGTCCATGTGCGGCTTGTTCACCCTTATCGGAAGGACAGTTGAATTTATAGCCAAAAACGATGTTTGCGGGATTACCCCCGAAAAGGCTTTAATGGACGCCCTAACTGGCGCCCTTAAAAATATGAAACCCGCTGACCTTAAGCGAGTTTTTGATGGGATCGAACCAGCATCACTTCGGTCCTTAATCCAGGATAGATATTTTGATAGGATTACTGGGTTTGTAGAAGAAATCGGATCCACGTCTGGGTTGATTTTTCCCTGGGATTATGAAGAGCGCGTCCAAAACCAAAGTGAGCGCGAAGAAATGGGGCTCCTCTTATATTCGGCCGATTTGTTTGCGACCCCGGAGGAGGCTCTTCCAACTGAATATTCTAGTAGCTTGGCCACAGCCTTTTTGCAGGGATATGAACACAACGCATACACAGCCCCCTCTGGCAGCCTTCAGGAGGAGCTGAGTGCTGCTTACTGGGAAGGGTATGTCCAGCGAGACCGTGCCGCTGAAACCGACCCCTATGGGCTTTATCCCACTTTTGACGTCGACGGCAATGCCGAGCTTACTGAAGAGCAGACTCAAACTCTAGTCAACAACGTAGAGGTGACCCTAAATCGCCAAAATGGTGCGTCTGTGGGCAAACTTGTGGCTGGCTTGGCTGGAGATACTCTAAAGTTTTTGATAGAGGTGCTGGTAAAAGAGATAATTGGCACCCTACAAGATAACCTCACTTTTGAACAAATACTAGAAATATTTCAGGACATCCCCGTACTGGGCGCTATTTTGAAAATTCTCCCCAAAGCTTCAAAGTGTGTTGTCAACGCTAGCTTAAAGACGGAAGATGGGAAGACTCTTTCTTTAAGCCAGTTACAACAAAACTTGCAACAGCGCCTGGGTCAAATTGATATTTGCGATTTGAAGCCGGCCAAAAAACCCATTACCCTTCCTAACTTAGAGCCGATAATTAACGCGCGCGTTAACACTTTGTGGGCGTCTTTTCAGAACGCTTTAATTGAGGTGTTAAAAGAGGCTATGATCGCTATCTTGATTCGTACCCTTACGACCATCATTAAGAAGGCGATTGAGGTCATACTCGGTTTCGCATGCGCCGCCACCGAAGGTACCACTGATGCGTTTCTGCGCGGGGTGCTTCCGCCGGAGTTGCTCCCCGGCGGCAATATGAGAGACTTCTTGCAAGGCGCCTTAGCTGCCGGATGTGGTGCGGAGAATATCGATCCCGATCAAAAGCTAGCCGAACTGGCGGCTTCTTTAATCCCCGGTCTCTCGGAAGGCGATGCCCTTTCACTTCTTGGTCCTCAGAGTGACTGTAACTTTATAGAGAGAATCCAAGAAGTTCTTACAGTCGCCCAACTTTTGGATCTCATCGAAGGGGTGGCCGACCCTAATATACTTCCCGCGATCATGCATGTGCTTAATCAGCACTGCCCGGATTTAGAGGCGTTACTTCCTGACGAGGCCTCCATTGCTAATTTCTTCCAAAATCTCGGTACGGTCTTTCCGCCCGAGTATATTGATTATTTGCGCGCTAGCGTGGCTAACACCGCGGCATACGGCGGTATTATCGAGCTTGAGTCCACCTTATGCCCGTCATTACCTGAAGCCCTCGATAATCTAAGAGAGGCACTAAACTGTCAAGATTCGTCCACCCCAGAACAAATTGACGCCTATATCGGACAATTTCAAGATCGCCTTTCCCAAACTATGGAAGATATGGCAGCCACATTGGGTGGCGCATTGGAGTCCAATTTGCAGGATTCCATTCAGGGAGCGCTTGGGGATCTGGTTCCCAAGGATGAGCCCGGTAATATGATAATCGCCGAAGACATCGTAAGTTTGTTGTTTGATCCGTTTTACTCTTTTTACGCAAAAGACCTAATGAACGCACTTGGCCAAGGCGGACGCATTGACAATGCCGGCGTCATTAATATGATTTTGGCAAACAAGAGCGGCGTGGCTCAGACGGGACAAATCGCTAACTTTGGAATGGCGGTTGCGACACTTACGGGCCCCATGTTGGCATTTATATCCTTCTTGCCCCCCCCGGCTAGTGCTGTGCTGAGCGCCTCCGCGGTGCAAACCCTCGTGACCAATTTGCGTTTAACTTTTTTTGGTCCCGAGCCGGAGGAAGGAGATCTTGAAACAGAGAGATGCAACGATTCAATCCCAGTTACCGCGGGAGCCCCCGGTGGCTGGAATGAGTTGTATGCAGATATCCCCGAAGATGAAGAGATTTACGACGGGGACGGTGTACAATTATTCCCCCCCACTCTGGCGTCCTGGCAAGCCGCGCAACATCAGGAGCGCGCCCGTTGCCACCAGCGAAATGCTACGGTTAACGCCGCTGTCGGAGGACTTGGTCCTTATGGGCACGGACCTCTTAAAAAGCCGTTAACTGTGGCTAAGTCTCTTCAAACTCTTTTTGTCGACTTCGGGTCTTATTTTTCGGTCGTAGAAGAGCAAGCATCGACCTTTTTCCCGTTAGCGTCGAGTCTGGCTTTCCAGTTGACCGACCGGTATACTCCCGCAGCGCGCATCTTCGATATCAACTATAATTTTGAGACTGGTAAATTTGAGTATATACCTTATAAGGCATTCTACCGCTCTGAACCGGCTTATACTGTGCAGGAGCCCGATGATGAATGGCTAGTGGTAGAGTCCACCAACAACCAGCGACTTGAGTTGGAATTGGGAGAGTTTTTCGCAGAACTTCCAGTGGCGCCCGACACAGGTGGTATTACTCCTACTAATATGGGCGCCGGGCTTCTCTTTGACAGCGTTGCAACGTTTGACGCCAACCCTGCCTGGAGCACTGATGATACGACCGCGTGGCTACAACAAAGTCGCTTCCTAACACAGCAAATGCGGAGCGGCGTAGCCCAAGCTTTCGCCAACTCAGTGGCTGCGAATCAAGATGCGTTTGATTATGGGGAATATAACTTAGAAATTCTTACGGATGAAACTGTCCTTAACCCTAGTGATGAATTGCTGGACAAGGGATACAATTTTATGTATCTTGACGACGGGCGTATATTTGTTGAGCCACCACCCAAGGGCGGCTGGCTTGAAATTAAAGATCGCCTTCTCCCCCGTTTCGACGAAACTTTTTGTTGTCCAGACAAAAAAGAGCTGTTTGATGTACCTTCAATTAAGGAGCGCACACTAGAGGCCTATAAGATGGCGGACGACGATCCACGCTTGTCTTTGAACCCTAAGACTGTGCATGAGCCGCCTTATGCTCATATACTCGCGCGAATGAACTTGGCTGGCTGTGAAGGCAACATTATGGCCACCATTCGAGTTTATGCAATAGAGTATTTCTTGCAAGGTTATGCGACTTATAATAAGTTCCCACCGCGCATCCCGCAAGTGCATAGTGACCTTTTGGCAGAATATATTGCCGAACGCATGAAGCGAGGACTCTTTGACCAGCACAATGAGCCTGGCGCACCGGTATGGCCCCCGGGCGTTCCTCCGGGTACCCCAATTTTACCGGGCACTTCCGATCATGATCCGGTTAATGCTGAAAAGCTTCATGCTTATTGGTATGAATTTCTGGAGCAATGTGTGCAGACTTATTCACGCAGAATTAAAAGCGGCACGACCGCCGTAACTTCCGAAGTCGATGTCGCCATGAACAGCCTTCAATCTGCTCTAGACTCGTATAAGGAGCCCGGGCGAGGAGAATTGAATTCTATTCGGGACTTCATGACTTGGTTTTTCCTCGGCGGTCCCCTTTCTCTTGTTTTAGCGCCTTTTGCTCCAATCGTTCTCCCACAGGTTACTTTCAAAAGGTATAAGAGAAAGATCAAGATTGATATTTTGAGAGAAAACGAGGCGGCTGCCATGATCATCTTAAAGCAGTTGATTCGCGAAGAGCTGAATAGGATGTCCGATGATCTTCCAGATATTTTTGAGGCACCTCCCGGCGGACGAGTTGATGATATTTATATGGATTTTCTTCAAAATACATTTTCAATTGGCGCAACTAACATCTTTGATGTGCCGGTGTTGCCACTCCCGGATCCTCCACCGCCCCTCCCAGACCTCGACCGACCGGTTGCCGCCGTCCGCATTTTAGATTCTTACGAAGACATTGATTTTGATAATGAGCAGTTTACTCGTGATCAGTTTATGTTGGAGTCCTATGTGCGCGGCGTCATGAAAGACACCGCCCGGGCAGATTTCATTGAGCGCGGATCCGCAGCTTTGGGGGATTGGCAAGACGATCAGGTCTATCCGCTGACGGTCGTTGCTATTTTTGTCAACAGCCTAGTAGCGGGCGACGATGCTGCCGCGGAGGCTTTGGCTGACACCCCTCTTTCGGATATTTTCGATTCCTTTAAATACGGCTTGCGCTTAGTTTATGTGCCATCGCCAAATACTGTAACCGCAGTTGATGCGATGGGGGAAAATTCGCTCTTTGAGAAACTGCGCGAACCGCTTTCATCTGATAACCCGGAAGGGCTTTTCAGACACCCCAGTAGGATCATGATGGGGGTTGGCACTTATGGAGAATTTACTCTTCCAGTCGTACACTCCACAGTACCAGAAGCAGAGTTTGAAGGAACCTTGCGAACTTTTAGGGATGCCGTTGAAGCGGAGATAGATAGCTTTAATGCCTCGACCAATGGAGTGTTTCAGTGGAACGACTTGGCGCGCGTCATGACCGCCACTGATGAATTTAGAACAATGTTTGAATACGCATCCCCGTTTAATACCATTCTTTCTTTGCTGGGCCTTTACAACGCCCATGGATTTTTGGATGCCATTGGGGGCGACGACGACTGGAACCTGACTCGCGGCTTGCCTCGCCCTTATCGTCGATGGAATCGTCGGGTGTTCCCAGTTATTAAGCGCAAACTCAAGAATCAGTTTAATCAGATCTACAACTCTAACGATTTTACCTATATTCATGAACCTCCTTCTCGCGCTTCCCGCGAAGAGGTCGACCGGCTGCGTCGGGAATTTAGCATTGATTGGCCACAATGGGGCGACCTAACGCCTCCTGTGTTAAATCGTTTAATATTCAGCAATCCTATGTGCTATTCCGAAGAAACGGGACTCGGTGGCTTGGGCGTCGGAACTGCTCCTGCCGCCCCGCTGACCACCGCCGGCGACACCGATGACAGCACTGGACCAACCATTATTAAGGATCCAGCGCCCGAACATCCGGATGTGACTGGGGGACTCCCGGACAAGGACTTCGGCGGCATGGACGGCATCGACTTGGTCTCCGGCCGCGAGATGGATTTGGTGGCGATGGGTGAGCTTCTAGACAACATCGCCGTTGAAGCCGCCATGGATGCCGGCGGGTATGAATTATTGGCACAAATTAGGGATGGACTTCTGCCCGGGCTTGATCTAGACCTTATACTGGAGACGGGGATCATTTGGGGCTGGGGGCTTCCGGACGGGCGCCCTCTCTCCGATCGATTGTCCGAGCTGGGGGTTGCCGATTATGACAAGAATTTGGTTCGTGCGATGGATATTGTTCTCGTCAACGAAATGTTTGGGTCCATGGACGATGCGGGAATTGTCGAGTGGGGAAGATATCATAGCTTTGTGGGGAGTGAGGAAGAAGAGGCATTCACCGAGACTATTCATGATGTCTTGGATCTCGCGGCCGCCAATCCGGATATGATAGCGGCGGCAACTACAATGTTGATAGGTTTGGCCAGCGGCGATCTATCATTAATTGTTTAGGCGCCTAATTAAAAAGAGGTATTAAGTTTATGTCCGGCTTAGCAGTTCAACTTCCGTTGACGAGGAACAACGAAGACGGTTTTGCGTTACTTAAAAATTATAATGACTTGGTGACACAAAATTTAAAAATGTTAGTTTTGACCACCCCTGGCGAAAGGTTGATGGATCCTGAGTTTGGTGTCGGCGCCCGGCATTACTTGTTTGAAAATATGATGCCATCCACCTTTCAGAGCTTTAAGAGCCGCCTTTTAAAGCAGCAGAAAAAGTATTTACCCTATTTGACGATTGAGGATGTGGAGTTTGCAACTTCCGAAACCAGTCGAGAGCTGGGGGAGAACGTGTGGGGGATTCGTATCCATTATTTTAATAGGTCTTTGAATATTCGCAATGCATTAACAATACCTGTATCCTTTTAAAGTGGGACATCAACTAATTATAAGTTAAGGAAAGTATGGACTAATGGCAATTAAGAAAAAGGTACCCATTAAATACACAAGTCGCGACTTTAATTCTATTAAGCAAGACTTGGTCGACCATGCCCGAAGATACTACTCGGACAGTTATCGAGATTTTAGCGAAGCGTCGTTTGGCTCGCTGATGACCGATACGGTGGCATATATTGGGGATATACTATCCTTTTACTTAGACTATCAGGTTAACGAAAGCTTTTTGGATACCGCTACCGAGTATAACAATGTGGTGCGCCTCGGGCAACAAGTGGGTTATAAATTCCGAGGGGCCGCGTCGGCTTTTGGTGAGTGTGCCTTTATCATCAAGGTTCCAGCAGCTTCCGTTTCTCTGGGGCCCAATGCTGACTATTTGCCCGTTTTACGGAAGGGTTCGATAGTTTCTGCACTAGACGGCGCCACTTTTATTTTAAACGAAGATGTGAACTTTAATGACCCCTCCGTTGAGATCGAATCCGCCGAGCAAGATTCGTCCACCGGTAGAACAACATACTGGGCGGTACAAGCGTTTGGGCAGATTATTTCGGGCGAGGTGGGGAGTGAACAAGTGACCGCGGGGTCCTTTGAACGGTTTAAAAAGCTTAAGCTCCGCGCGCAGGATATTGTAGAAGTTCTATCTGTATTGGATACGGCCGGCAACGAATATTATGAAGTAGATACTTTGGCGCAAAATGTTGTCTACAAGGGCGTCGTTAATCGTTCTTATACCGGAGGTGTTGACGCCACTTCCATCCTTAAGCCTTTTATCGTGCCGCGAAGATTTGTGATAGAGAGGACAAGAAGAAACACCGCATTGCAATTTGGTTTCGGTAGCGATTCGCAATTAAATCAAGCATCGGTCGCGGAGCCGACCGACATTGTGCTTAAAAAGACCGGACGCACGTATGTTTCCGACACATCCTTTGATCCATCTAAATTACTAGAAACTGATAAGTTTGGCATAGCGCCGGCGAATACGACACTGACTGTCGCTTACCGACGTAATTCTGTTGGAAACACAAACGCTTCAGCCCGCAGCATTTCCAATGTGGTGAGGGCGGATTTCTCCTTTCAAGACCCCGGGTCTTTAAGCGCCCAGACGCGCACGGATGTCATGGGGTCCTTAGAAGTGGTTAATTACGATCCCGTGGTCGGAGATGTGGCGAATCCCTCTGCTGATGAACTAAAACAGATCATCGGAGGCGTAGCCGCAGCGCAAAATCGAGCAGTAACTTCCCAAGACTATCAGGCTTTAACTTACTCCATGCCTCCACGCTTTGGGTCGGTTAAGAGGTGTTCAGTTTTCCGAGATTCTGATTCTTTTCGCAGAAATATAAATTTGTATGTTTTATCCCAAGATAAAAATGGCTATCTGACCACAACGAATACTAGCGTCAAGACAAACTTGAAAACTTGGCTTGCGCGAAACAAGATAATTAATGACACTATCGACATCTTAGATGCTAAGACTGTTAACATCCAAATCAAGTATACTGCTGTTTCTATATTGGGGAGCAATAAATATGATGTGCTGGTCAACGCCAATGTGGCGCTCAAGTCGATGTTTCAACAAAAGTTGGATATTGGAGAGGCTTTCAACATTGGAGACGTTTACACTACCTTGAATAATGTAAGGGGAGTGGCGGATGTACGGAATGTTAAGATTGTCAATGTAACGGGCACTGGCTATTCACCTATCAATTTTAGTATCCACCAAAACACTACCGCCGATGGCAGATTTATTAATGTTCCGCAAAATGTAGTTTTAGAGGTTAAATACCTCGATACGGATATCATAGGAAGTATAAGCTAATGGGTATTAAGAGGTATACTGCTGACGCAGACACAACCATCACTAACGCTTTTAAGTCGAATTTGACGACGCGCGGTACTGGATCCAATATGGGCCGTGCGGATTCTATGGCCATCTTTTCAATTTATGCCCAAGAAAGCTCAGGCTCAACGGAATTATCGCGCGCCCTTTTAAATTTTCCAATAACCACCATGTATACAGATAGGGTTAGCGGGGATCTTCCTGCCTCCGGCAGTGTTAGCTTTTACTTACGAACGTTCAACGCAGTAACGCCCTTTACGGTGCCCCGAGACTTTGTCATGACGATTTCGGCTGTTTCTGCCACAACGTGGCCTGGCAATTTTAGCTGGCAAGAAGGCAACGGGATTGACATGGAAGACTACACCGATGTTACTAGAAACGGAATCGGCGCCAATTGGATGAACGCAGGTTCTAGCAGCACGGGAGGATTGGTGACGTGGGAAAACGTTGGTGGCGATTACCACACGGACGCATCTTCTTCCTTCACTGCCGGCTTTAGTAACGGGACAGAGAACCTTGAGGTTGACATAAGCCCCCTTGTAGAGCAGTGGCTAGGGTCGGAAGCTGGTGACGGCGGTGATGTTGGAGAGAAGAAGAATTATGGGCTAGGGGTACGCCTATCTCCCACGTATGAGGCATATTTCTCTAGCTCCCTTGGTACCGATAGCGGCTCGGTTCCTCAAAACATCTCTGGCGCCCGGCGCTCCTACTATACTAAGAAGTTTTTCGCCAGAAGTTCGGAATTTTTCTTTAAGCGCCCCATACTAGAAGCCCGGTGGAACTCTGCCACAAAGGACGACCGAGGCGAGTTCTTCTATAGTAGCTCACTGGCCACCGCGCAGGAAAATTTGAATACCTTATATATCTATAATTATTTTCGAGGGCAGCTGCGAGATATTCCAGACATTGGGACAAGTAATATTTTCTTAACCACCTATTCCGGTTCAGCCACCAATAGCGGACCTTCTACCCAAGAGTTACTTCTTATAGCCGATGGGACGCATGTGCTTGCGGATGCTCCGACTGCTGTTACGGGAGGGCATGTGTCCACTGGTGTATACTCGGCGTCGTTTGCCTTGACGGCTTCTGCGAGCCCCTTGCAATACATTTTTGATGTATGGCATAATAGTGCCGGGACCACTCAATATCATACGGGCACCATTCAGCCCCTAGTGTTAAGAATCCCGGCCGGCGCCCCCTCTACTGCCTTTGTTTCCAGCCTAACCAATTTGAAGTCGGTCTACCGCACCTCCGAAACCGCTCGCTTCCGGGTCTTTACGCGCCAAAAAGATTGGCACCCCAATATCTATACGCGCGCGGTCGCAACTGTAAGCCCCTTGATAGTAGAGAGTGGGTCGTTTGCTGTTACGAGAATCATAGACGATGTTAACGCCATCCAGTTTGGGACAGGCAGCGACCTCCATACACAAATGTCTTTCGACGTTTCAGGTAGTTATTTTGATTTAGACATGGGAATGCTCAAGGCGGGCTATTCTTACAAGATTAATCTTGCCTATTACAACGGCTCCATTGGGGACTGGCAAGAACAACCACAAGAATTTAAATTCAGAGTTGAAGAATAATGAGCATCAGGGACCTATTTGATCCGGATCATATTTCAAAAGTCGTTTCTGCAAAAAGTTTAGATGATTTAGCATCTGACGCAGAATCGGCCGATAACGTTATAGTCGATAGAAGAAGAGTGGCGGAGTTTATTCCGCCTATCGATTTTGCGTCCGCATCTAATTTTGTCTTTTATGGATCTGCTGAGAAATACTATTCAGATGCTGTAAACAGAATTTATCAAGAATTTCCGTATGACGGCTCAGAAAAGGAGATGAGCCAGTTTCATCTGACGTCTTCTTATCTGGATAAGTATATTTTCGATGATAGGTATCCACGAACAAATGGATACATTATTCTTTCTGCCGAAAGTACCGCCGCCGGCGCCGGCTCATATCCGACGCCCACTGTGCCAGAGTATATTGTAATCAAGGGCGGACCAAATACTACATTAACTTCAACAGACACTCTAGCATCGGCCTTCGGCGCTACTCCGGAGAGGGACCAAAATAATGTTCTTGACCTAGCAAAGGGTCGCGGAAATAACCTGACTTTCAATGCTGCCAGCGGGTCAACAATAGAATTTTGGATGAAAAAGACAGAATTCCCCAATTCTCAGCGTGAAGTTGTTTTCGACCTCTGGAACCAGGCAGCTGGAACGTCAGACGAGTATGGGCGAATTAGAGTTGATGCGAACCAATCGACTGGTTTCTACGCCACCTATCGCTCCGGTACCGCTGGGGGTTTTGCGAATACTCCGATAGGTTCTGCCACTGCTTTGGCGACCTTAACGGACGATTTGTGGCATCATTATGCGTTTTCGTTCCTATCTTCTAGCACATCATTTACAGCTGATCTGTATGTTGACGGCGAGCTAGATGACACGGCCAACGCCGCCGCCGGCGTTATGAATGAAGTCACCGGCGCCCTGATGGCCTATATAGGGGCCCTTCAGACTGAAGCTGTGCTCCCAGCTGTTTCAACAGCAGCTGGCGATGCCAAGCTGTCAGCCTCCCTCGATGAATTCCGCTATTGGAAGACCGCACGAACTGCCAAAGATATTGGCAGAAATTGGTGGACTCAAGTAAGAGGTGGTACAAATACCGACGACGCTAACACCGATTTGGGCGTCTACTATAAGTTCAATGAGGGGGTAACAACCAGCGCTTCGATTGATTCCACGGTTTTAGATTATTCTGGACGAATTTCTAATGGCGCATGGACTGGATATAATACCTCGGCCAGAAATACTGGTTCTGCGATGGTGCTTGCCGGCGCTGCAGCTTCGGAGTTTAAAGATCCGATTATCTATATCGAGAATGCGCAGGTCTATAATTTAAAGACAGCGCTGGCAAAAACTGGTAGTGTCTATGACTATGAGAATAATGCCGCTCTCTATCACACGCTGCCGGCGTGGATTGTAGAAGATGATACGAGCGGCGATCTAAAAAATCTTACGCAAATAATGGGAAGCTACCTTGATAAGCTCCAAAACCAAATTAAATATCTGCCGCGGCTTAAGAACACCACCTATCTCAGCTCCAGCGATAAGCCATATCCTTTCGCTTCTCACCTTGTGGATTCATCAGGGCTTATAACGCCTGAAATATTTGTTGATGCGACTGTCTTAGAATCTATTATGGATCGCGACGAAGATAGGGACTTCGTTTTAGAGCTGGACGACATCAAAAATCAAATTTATCAAAATATCTACAATAACTTGACTTATATTTACAAGTCAAAGGGGACAGAAAAGGCGTTTAGAAACCTGATTCATTGCTACGGCGTCGACGATCAGCTTATTCGGTTAAATACATATGCCAATAATCTTACATACGAGTTAAAGGATAATTTTAGGTCAGTCGCTGTAGGAAAGAATGTTGTTGATTTCGATCAGGGTGTCAATTACAACGCTTCGGTTTATCAATATACAGCCTCTTCCAACACAAACAGCGTTTCATTTATTTCTGGTAGTGTGGCCGAGGGTAAAGAAGATTATATTGGGTTTACTCTTGAATCCGAAATCATTTTCCCCAAGAAATTAGAATCATGGCAAACCACCACTTCTGTGACCCCCGCATTTGAAACTGTATCATTGTTTGGTATGCATTCGGCCGATGCCGCCGACAGCGACGATACTACATGGGACTCCAACGACTATGCCGGTTTTCAAGTTCAAGCCATTCGACCCGAGGCTGGGTCCAACGACGTTAGGTTTAAATTAACTTCTTCTGTTGCCGCTATTCCTATTTTAACTACTGATTTGTTTAAAGACGTTTACGACAACAATAAATGGAATTTTGCTGTACGACTCATAAATGAGAAATATCCATTGGGTGATTTTGTTGCCGGCGTAACTAAAAGTGGTTCAGCCGGCACCACCCCTACTCCTTATCGCGTTGAGTTTTACGGCGTTAATACCGATGTTGATATTATACGAGAAGAGTTTAGCCTAACAGGGACGGTTACTTATCAAGACGGAGCTAACGCGGTAAGAAGCGCTAAGCGTGTTTTTGCCGGCGCTCATCGAACCAACTTTACCGGCTCTGTTTTGCAGCAATCCGATATGAAGCTCTCGACCGTGCGCTATTGGGCGGATTATATTTCTGATGAGACAATGAGGGCACACGCTCGTGATACTGAAAATTATGGAACACTATACCCCCATCGTAACGCCTTCTTAACACAAAACAGCCTCACCGGAACATATGTGCCGGAAATTGAAGCGCTAGCGCTGAACTGGAATTTCTACAATATTACCGGATCAGATGCTTCCGGACAATTTACCGTCTCGGATTATTCTTCGGGCTCGACAGCGTTGCAGTCGCGATATGGATGGTACGGCAATATTGTCAAGGCTCAGCACACGGGCCGCGGCGACTTCTTTGCAGCCAGTAGTGACACCGCTCTAGAAAAATATTACATTAATGTTGCGCGCCAAGACATCCCTGAAATAGTTCAAACGTCGGAGATGGTCAACATCATGACGGATGATAGCACCTTTTTCAATCGCGACCAAAGACCTATTTATTATTTTTTCTCCATCGAGAAAAGTATGTATCAAACGATTTCTGACGAGATGATCAACTTGTTTGCGACGATCGTCGAATTCAATAATCTTATTGGCGATCCAATAAACAGATATCGTCAAGATTACAAGTTGATGGAAAAAGCGCGCCAATTGTTTTTTGAGAGCGTTGAGAACACCCCAGATTTAGATAAATTCGTCGAATTCTACAAATGGATTGATTCCTCGTTGTCAATTTTCTTGCAGCAGCTGATTCCTGCGGCCGCCAATTCATCGAATGCTGTGCGAACTTTGGTGGAAAGCCATGTGTTGGAAAGAAACAAATACTGGTCGAAGTTCCCCACTCTGGATCAGGCGGACTTGCGCGATGTTGAGGGGACAATTGTTGGATCGGGTATCGGTGTTGGGAGCCCCCCTCATGCTTTGAAGCTGAATAGTCCTATTTTGAGTTCGCATCCCATTTCTGGGCGTCAAGCTGAGCATACGCCGTATTGGAAAATCCGCGCGGATAGAACGAAGTCCCCCTTGGCGACGGGTGATAGTGGCGTTGATAATGATAGGGAGACTATTCGCACGTCACTATTGAGCGGTTATGAACGCGATAAGTCAAAGGTGGTGAACTCAAACTTCGATCGCCAGAGGACACTTCATGGCGGCATAAACTATTCTGCCAACAAGGCGCGCACCCTTGTTTATAACGCCACATACCCACAAGGACCGGAAGCGACTTCTGGTACGCCACTTAACGTTCTTTTGGTGGACAACTTGGATGTTGATAGCTTCCAAAATATTGACGATGTCATCGATCCCAACGAAAAGAGATATTACTCCTTCCGAACAACATTCAGGCGCCAAGACGAAACTGGTATTAAATATGTAGGAACAGACGGATATGAAGCGGTGGTGAAGGGGGCTATTGCCGCGCCCTTTAACCTACTGAGCAGCTCCGCTGTCACCACAGGATATAATAGCGTTGTGGTCAATGATTTTAAATCCGGATCTCAAATTGTTAATCTGCACTCTGATACCACAACTTTTGATAACGAAATCCCGATGCAGGGGCCGTTCACTCGTACTCACGTTGGCGGACACCAGTCTCGCCATATAGCCATAAACCGGTTTGACGCTTCGAAGACAACCACCAACAATATAGACGACTACACTACACGACCAGAGGCTTGGCAAATGCTTTTGGGCGGGGCTTACGGGGGCGATAATTCTTTCTTGGGTTTCGTCGGCGCCGATTACCCTTATCCTGTCGGACCTTATCCACTTACGACTCGGAAAATGGCCGTGCGATATCGGGGCGATGTGGCGAAGCGACCTGTAAACATCCGAAATATCAAGCATACGACGGCGTCTGTAAATCTTGGAAATTATGCGCGAGATTATCAGATTGTTCAGGTCACCGGCAGAGGGGCCCTTAATCGATATTTTATAGATAATGATGGGATTGCTCTTCCTGACGCGGACAACTTTTCTGTTGACTTACAAACCCTGCTCCCTCAAACTAATACCCTGGCAACGCTATTGGGTCTCAAATACGGCGCCGCCACCTTTGGAAACTATTTTGGGGTTAAGCCGTCGACGGATGATCCGGCGATTTTGGAAGTCAGCAACCGTTATGAGATTCTAGCTAGCTCCCCAACTATTGTTCGAACAGGCTCTGCGTCAAAGTCGGTTTTCGTGAGCCGCTTTTCTGCTCCCGGCGGACCAGAGGTCAATACACTTAGTTATTTAGATATCCCGACCGCAGAAAAGGCTGTTTATAATGCACTGCCATGGAGAAACCTCTCTGTGCGCAGCTCCGGTAGCGGCGAAGACGGCACCATTCGCGTGCAGGATCAGCTCGATAAGCGCCGCGGACTGCAGACTCTCTACGCTCTGCATTGTGGCCAATTTGGGTTTGACGCCACCTTTGGTTCAATTCCGGAATTAACGTACATTACCACACCGTCTTACCAGAAAAACAACAGAAACCCCCTTAAAAGAATACAGTTTGTGGGAACCACCGGTTATTCCAACAATAGCTATCAGACTGGCACCGTGTTTGATAACGATAACCTAGTTCACTCAATCCCGCGCAGCGATCTACAATATTCTTGGATTACCGCTTCTTATGCCGCATCTAGCATTTACGGACATGCTTGGAACGATAGCGTTGTTTCTAGCTCTACTAACGGCTTTGAGCAGGCAATCCGCTTTGTGACCGCTAGCCATATTAACGCCGGCGGCATTGATGTAGATTTTGTGGGGCTAAATACCTTAATTTATGATCCCATTGTTTCCGCTGCCAATATTGTGAGCGCTTCCAGCGGCGATTATCGAAATACTAGTTTTGGGACGCTACCACTTTCCGAGATGTTGAATGGGTTGCTTCTTCACAGAAATGGACCTTATGGTGTTAATACATGGAAACAGATCCGCGGCGATAGTTTGCCATTAGTCCGAGAGGCACGAAGAAAGAATTCAGTTGCGTACTACGAAAAAAATATATATTCTTATCCTGTCTTGGGCAGCACCCCTGATATTAAGCCGATGCGAGGAAGCCTTGTAAAATATACAGAGCCCCCTCTTACGACAAAATACAAGCCTCTTACACAAGCGGTGATCGCCCGACGCTTAACAAGCGACGGTACCATTGTGGAGCGCCCAGTTCGTCTTAATACGAGCTATGGTAATTCTGCAGCCGGCTTTAATAATATAGGACTGAACAACAGTTATAACGTTCGAGAAGACACTCACCAGGCTTATGACCGTATTAAGGATCTTTATCTAAACGATCAAGCAGCCAATCCCGACAGCCCCGTTCAGCGGCTTGAGTCGCTGACTTATAGAGAGCGTGTTTATCCAGCCGCCACCAATGTGTTTTCGAGTAGTGTGCGTATTCGCCAAGATTATCAAAATAATTTCTGGAGATCTTCCCGCGCCGCTCGAACTCAAACTAATGTGACGGATCTACTGAAATTGTCAAATACTGGCATATCGCAAAGCATGTGGACACTAGATGCTGATTCCGACTTCTTAACGCGAGACGTTGAAAGCCGCGTGACATCCGCCGGCGCAGCAGGCGTTTTGCAAAATGAATATTGTCAAGTTCATAATGGCACTTTAACTAATATAACGGCCTCTGCTCAATATGCTCGAAGGCATACAGTGGATACTATTGGGTCTGTGGTGTCTCCTGCTGGGGGTATCCCCATCACCTCTGTGCCGCTGGGCTCGGGCGATTCCATCTTAAGGTTGCACACCTTTACATCTTCATCTATGCCAACAGACAATACTAATGGCTATAAGCAGCTTTTTGGCGGGCAGGCGCTGTGGGAGGCTGGAAGCCAATCGGGCAAGCAGCCTTGGTACAACAACTATACTGATTATGCAGCACAGATGCGGCTACTAGGGAAGGACTACTCTATTGTTCCAGCCTTCAGAATTAGCGATCACATTGATTATTATACCACGACGGCAAATGGGGATTTCTTGGCTAACAATCTTACGTTCCTTGAGGTAACCGGCGGTACTGCAGACAGAAATAGAAGCGATGAGGCGAATTTTTACAAGACGTATACCAACTCCGATTTCCTTAAATTCTTTGAAGTTATAAGGGACGAACATAGCGAGATCGCACAGCCAAAGAGCATTACTTTGGAATGTAAGGCTTTAAAGAAGTTTATTCCTTATGACGGCTTTTATCCCGCCGATCGAATGGTGCAGCTGGCGCAGCAATTTTCTTCTTCCTACGGGGCGCACGTAACCCTGACAGGCTCAGACGCCACTAATTCAAATGTGGCGATGCGGGCTTTTATGGCTCCGTTCTATGCGCCCGGAATTGCCTTTAACACTATCAAATCCGGGCTTGCAGTCGACTATCCGATGTTTTCGGCTAGTATGGAGACGCACACCAACTCTTATAAGGCACTTGCTACTTATACTGGAGCAGTTATATCCGGCTCGAATGGCTCGGGACGTTTCCACTATAGAATACCCTTCGAGTCCCTCGTCAGTCCCGAAAAGTATATTGTGGATCGGGATATGGTCGACCTTGAGCCATCCCCCAGCTGCTCTGTGAGCGTTACAGCGTCTTGGGGGGGCAGGGGAAATGGTCTTTATAAGATGATGGCAAACAACTTTTTTGCGGAAATTCCTGATTTCTTCTTACCTCAAGAACAGTTTGCTTCCTTGGTCTCTAGACCAGAAAGTAATTTCCTTGAAGTGGAAACCGGGGAACAGTTCGCAGCACGAATTAAAGTGTATAAGAGCTTAAATGTTCCCTCATTTAGAACATCTTCACTCCAGTACCGTAATCCCTTCATCCCCATAGATGAAACGATCTATGAAACGTTTACAATGTATAGCCGCCCGACAGCTTTTGGGCCGCCGTGCGGCGGGGGAACCGACGTATTTAAGCTAACTTCATATAACGGGCTTAATATGCCCTTCACTCCACCTTATTATAATGGCGAGGCGTGGGCAGACCTTATCTTTACCGCGCCGAGGACGTCCACCGCTGACAAGCCCATAACATTACAAGACATCTTTTCGCCCGCAAACCTCTCCGTTTCCTACAAGAGAGCCGGTGACGATTGGAGAGCGGCATCGGGAGGTACCATTTATCAGAGCGGTAACGTGGAATTCAACTCCATGCAGATGGATGCTTCGTTCAATCTTTTCGGCAAGGCGCAGATTAAGGATTTGAGGTACAACCCCTCCACTGGTCAGCCAGTTGAGGCTCTCGACAGTACGGAAAGCGTGTGGGTTATTCAACCTAAGATGGAGACGCCCATGCTGAATTTCAGTGGTGCAGCCATTACATTACCCCAGTATGGAAGTGCCAGCGCCGCATACGGTATGTGGCATCAGTATGGGCAACTAGCCGATGATCCCAGTAAGGGTATCTTCATGCAGATCGGAGATATGCCAGAAAATTATATCAAGTATGCCTTAGCCGGGGATCCGGATCTTACGGGCTCACTCGTCGATTTAGTCGGGTTTAAATCAGACCCAGTGAGGCTCGGTGAAGTTGCTAACGCT
>TARA_R110000744_G_scaffold102018_5_pt1 | contig 18919 bp, 1 predicted proteins | sample TARA_R110000744 | Tara Oceans TARA_R110000744 (sample SAMEA4398083) | marine metagenome | biome: Polar Biome; feature: [DCM] deep chlorophyll maximum layer (ENVO:01000326); material: water (ENVO:00002006), including particulate matter (ENVO:01000060) such as... | depth 36 m | reverse complement strand
TGTGAAGTAAATGTTTCAACTATTGAATCACAAGAAGATTTAAATGATAGAGTTAAGGCTGCTGCCTTTGTTGGAACACTTCAAGCTGGGTATACTAACTTTCACTACCTGCGTGAAGTATGGAAAGAAACTACTGAAAAAGATGCACTTGTAGGTGTGTCTATGACGGGTATTGGATCAGGTAGAATTTTAGGATATAATATGACTGAAGCTGCTGAAATAGTTAAAAAAGAAAACGCTAGGGTAGCTAAGTTAATCAACATTAATAAAGCTGCTAGAACAACAACAGTAAAACCAGCTGGCACAACATCATTAACATTAGGTACATCATCTGGTATTCATGCCTGGCACAATGATTATTACATTAGAAGAATAAGAGTTGGTAAAAATGAATCAATTTACAAGTACTTACTTAATAATCATTCTGCGTTAGTAGAAGATTGTGCATTTCGTGCACATGATACAGCTATTATAAGCATACCACAAAAAGCACCAGAAGGTTCAATATTAAGAACTGAGTCTCCTTTTCAATTATTAGAAAGAGTTAAGCGTGTTGCGCAGGAATGGGTTAAACCTGGCCATAGATCAGGGTCTAATACACACAACGTGTCTGCTACCATATCCTTAAAAGAAGATGACTGGGATCTAGCAGGAACATGGATGTGGGAAAATAGAAATCATTATAATGGATTGTCAGTACTGCCACATAATGGCGGTACCTATACTCAAGCCCCATTTGAAGATATAACAAAAGAAAAATATGAACAATTAAATATTCATTTAATGAACATAGACTTATCTGAAGTTATAGAAGATGACGACAACACTGACCTTAAAGGTGAGCTGGCCTGTGCAGGAGGCGCCTGTGAAGTAAGTTAAATTACTTCACAAAGAAATCTTTCTGAGTATCATATGCTTTAAATCTATTTATCGAATACCAAATTGGTATAACATCTGACCATTCTTTTCCTATTTTAGCTTGCCCTTTTCTGCTACCTCTTTGATAGTAATATGTTTTATCTTCTTTAACATTGTAATCATCATCAATTAATTTATCCCATGTCCATGCTCCTGGGAACCACATTGTTTGCCAAGTAGCTTCTCCAATTTCTCCAAGCATTCTTGTTACAGCAATTGGAGACTTAGCCATCATAAAGACTTCTCTAACACCTAAACCTGGCACAAAAAATAAAAGCTCTCTAGCTTGTCTATTCATTTGATAAATAAATGCATTTTCAAGTCTTTTTGTAGTTTGTGACTTATCATCATCATCATCATCAAATAGACTTTCTAGTAAACGTGCCATAGCAAAAGAACTCATCATCATCATCATTTCCGCACCTGTTCTCCATAGGCCTGCTACTTTATTAGAACCTTTGCCTTTGTCTTCAGAATCATATTTTTCTGCAAAGTTTTTAGTTATAGACCCTATGTCTTTTAAGTTTTTGAAAAAATAAAGGAAAAATTTTGCAGAACTTATATATCTACCTTCCATCCACCCAAGATTTTCATCATAATATTCTCCTCTATATCTAGCTTTAATAGCTGGAGCCACCCATTTATGAAATTGTGCACCTAGTTTACCTAGCCAATGGCTTTGAATTACCATTCTATCTACGTGAGCGTAGTTACCATGTGTTTGTTTATTAACTTCCCTTATGTAGTTTCTAATTTCATACCTGCTGTTATCAGAAAAATCAGATATTAACACATCTTCTCCAGCTAACTCTCCATTTTTATCATTTACAAGTTGATCATATCCTTCTTTTAAAGTTAGTTCACCTGTTATATTATTAAATTGATATGCATCATAGAGTGACATTTCATCACCACTCTTTGTTTTAATTTTTTTAGACATAATTATGGCTATACCAACTTTAGTTTGCACATTATACTCAGCTCCATCTTGAACAAGATAACCAAAGCTTTTAAACTGGTCCCACCATGTTTCTTTACCTTTAGATTTATTGCTTTCACGTATGTCTGATGAGTCATCCATCATTCTGTAAAGAATAGCCACTGCTTCATATTTACTTCCTGGTATATTTCTGCTAATATCAGAATTTTGTCCAATTCTTTTAAAGAATCCAGGCAAAGCATGCGTGTTAAACTCTCTTTCAGCTCTTAAATATGCATCTGCATCAAAAAATCTTCCTCCTATTGCTTCTATTGAGTTGTTAATTCTACCAACAGCATAGTTATTTATGTTACCCCAAATGTTAAATCCTATATATGTTAATGATGATGCTGAAATTAAAGTAGATGATATGTTATCTGCAAGATTTCTAGTTGCCTTGTCATTATCATAGTAAACCATTTTCATCCACTTCTTTGCTCTAGCAACAGTGTTAGAGTTATACAAATCTTCAGTTGGTGAAGTTACTTTTGAAACCACACCTTTAACATTAGTCATTAACTTAGACATTCCACTAGGTGTATAAACTCTTTTTTCTATAACCTTCATCATTGAAGTAATGGTGTTTTTAATTTCACCCATGACTTCATAATTCTCTGCCATAGCACTAAATCTTAAAAGATTATCTCCCATATCAGTGCTAAGTTGATCTACTGTAGGTTGTGATTGCAGTCTCATTCTTTGACTTTCAAGATCTGCTTTGTAGTTGTTGTATTCTTTTTCAGTAAGTTTATTTTCAGGGCTTTGATATGCTTTATAAAGATCTTGTATTTTAATTTCAATATTAGTTAATGCTTCATCAGTCCTAGGGTTGCCAACATAAAACAAAGGAAGAGTGTTTATCAGGTTGCCATGCTCATCTGTCTGTACAGTTTGAGTTTCCATACTGGTAGTCCAAAAATCTTTAAATCCTCTTGTTGTTCTCCCCCATAATTTAGTTACCAAGTTGCCACTTTTAGCAGCATGTTTTAATGTGTTGTCCATTATAATAGGAGTTTTACCTATCATTTGAGCCATTTGTGCTGGTGGAATTTTTTCTAATAGATCTTTTTCATAAAACTTTATCCACATCATATAGAATTCTTTTTGCCATTCTCCTAGTGCACTGTCAGGAGAAGGGTTCATAATTTCTCTATACTTTGCATCCAACATAATTTCACCACCTGTTTCTGGTGAGCTTATTTCTCTTTTCTCTACATACTTGCTTTTAGGGAATCTGTCTCCTGTAACAGGTTGTTTTACTGTACCATTCATTTCATTGTTACCATCTCTATTTACAGATGTAAAATTAGAAATTTTATGATATTTGTTTTTAAATTTTGTATAAACATTATTAGAAACATCATTTCGTTTTTCCCAATATCCAAATTCATTGCTTTGACTTTTTACCCAAGTCATAACTAGTTTACGGGCATCTTTATATTCTTTAGTATATCTATGATAATCACCATCTTGGTATTCACCATTTACAATTTTTTCTGCAGAAAGAAAATTACCAAGTCTAGATTTAGCTTTGTATAATTTTTTATTATGTTCAAGTTCTGTTTGATCATAGTCTTCTATATTATCTTTATATATATACTCCATTCCATCCCCCAACTCATCTTTTGTTCCTTTATAAAGATCTGATCGTTTGCTATAATATTGGTAGCCAATTTTTTTAACATATCTTCCAGTAAATTTACCATCTTTATCAAACTGTAACATAAAACCATAATCAACTTTACCACGGGGTGATAGTTTTTCTCCTTTAGAAACTAATCTTCTCACGTGATCATTTCTATTATCTATAATATCAAGTGATTTTTGAATTTGATTTTTATATAGCTTATCCATTAATGCTAATAATGTATCTGAAGAAGTTGACATATCTCCAGTAGCCATACCAAACATACCAATATCATCAGCACTATTTAAAAGGTCTGTTAAATCTGCTTTAGAAAAATTTTGATTTGAATTATTTTTAACAAAAGTTCTTATATAGTTTTGTATAGATGTAGATATTATTCCTGGTGTTTGTGATGCATTATCTCCTAATACATCATTAAGTTTTCTACTCAATTTATCTTTTAAAGCAAATTGTCTTTGGTTTAACTGAATGTTTTCATTTCCCTTACCTACATTATTTAATCCAGAAAACGTTTTAGCAAAATTTTCAAAACTTAAAACTCTATCTATGTATTCAAATTTATTAAAGTTTTTAGGATCTAAAGCATAGATATTAAAATCATCTATTTCTTTTATTGACATTGCCACTAACTCTTCATAGGCAACATCTGCAGTACCTTCAACTAATGCTGAATTTATTAAACCACTCATGTTATCTAACTCAACTAATAATCTTTGGTCCTCATTAGTTTGTTTTATTTTGCTCTTTAATAATATTATAGCATCACTTCTTTCTATTACTTTTTGTTCAAAAGCTCTAATTGTAGTATCTAACGCTTCATATGTTTCAAAGTTTAATACATCTGTATCTGGTTTTGCTTCTTCTGCAGTTAATTTTATCCCATCTTCAGCAACTATATTTTCATTATCTATCCTTTCTTTAGTTACTGTGTCTACATTAAGTGGGACAATCTCATTTATATATGTTAAGTTTTGAGAAGCAAGGTGAGTTATTGGGGCTTCAACTTTAATTGAGCCAGTAAATTTTTGATTTTTTCCAAAACCTTTTACACCAACTAATAAATGAAATGTTTCTGACTTATCTCTGACCTCATATCCCATATTAACAAGCATTCTTCTATATATATTTACTTGCATGCTATGTTGCATACCTGTAGACATATAAAAAGGTTTATTAGGGTTATAAAACACACTGCCTTCATTTACTTCATACAGACCTTTTTGTTTATTTGTAAGACCTGAACCTCTTCCAAAGTATCTAGAATCTCTAGAGCTATTTTTACTAGTCTTTAGATCTATTACTTGTAGTGTCCCATCATCATGTACAGCAAGTAAATCAATACTTCCTGCTGTATTTGAAGGAGCGTCAGCTACAACTACTTGTGGTATTATTACTGCTCCTTGTTTCCTGTAATAGTCAAGTGCAGTGGTGAGTATGCCAACAGCTTCTTTAACTTGTTCTTCATTAAGAATTTTCATTTCAGGAAATTCTGCACTGTTTAATGCTAAAGCTTCAGCTATTTTATCAAAGTCATTACCCAACTCTCTATTGAATTCATAGTTATTTCCTGGGTCATTTAACTCACCTTTTATTTTTTTTGTTGTGGATTCATATGTCTCTCCACTCTCTATATCAACGTATGAATGTGGATTTTTTATATGTATTACAAGGGGTTTGTTAGAATTAGTTAATTTACTACTAACAGTAAAACCAGGAATTTTTTTATTTGATTCTGTTGCTCCATTTAAAAGTTGCACTATTGCATCTGATTGTACATCGGTAGTTGCTAAACCTTTGTAAAACTCAAGATTTTTTTTCATTTTAGGAGTTAATGAAAACTTAACTTTATTATTTATAACAGACTGATTACTAAAATCAAATTGTAAGCTACCAGTATTTAAAACTTTAGCTAAGTCAGATAAAGTGGCAGTTGGTCTTAATAAATTCGTACTTACAATAAGATCATTACCTGACATAAAATTATAAAAATTTTCTAAAATGTTTGAGAAAAATTTAAGTAACTCAATTATCTTTTGATACCATTTTTGTGTAGGTTGATTTTCGTATTCTTTATTAAAGTGTCTTGATAATGCTTGTGTAACTAATTCAAGATCCCTAGTGGTTTGATCAAACCCTCTACGCTTTGTATATGTATCTTCAATTTGTTGTGCTAAATCTGGAAACATTATTTTTGCTTCAGATAATAAGCCGTTATAAAGACCTTTGTTTTCTTGGTATATTGTATCTATAAATGGGTGTAGTACCTCTTCCACTAACGTTTCTGTGGTTACTTTACCTTTAATTAAAACAGCTTGACTATTAACATAGTAACTATTAACTTCTTCAAAAGGAATGTTTGATTTTTGCCAATCTGGTAGTGACTTGTAGTACTCTTTTGCTTGTTTTAAGCTAACAACATTAATAGATATATCAGGAAACATAACATTCATATGCTGTATAATATCTAGTATCCTTGTATTGTCTTTATTATTTGTTTCAGGTATAATATCTGTCTTAGTGAGCAGTCCTTGATTTATTGAAACTTTATAAGTCTTGCCTGTCCTGGTTGGTTTAACATCAACTAACGATTGAGGTACATTCCAAAAATCTAAATATTTTTCTAATCTACGTCTATTGCTTACTAATAAATTTCTATCTAATTTTTTTGTTGTTGTGTTAGTATTATTTAAATAATAAGAACCGTCCCATTGACTCATTATTTTTTGTCTGCTAATATTTGCTAAAAGAGCAGTTGAGTACTCTCTCTTTTTTAAATTAAATAAAGCTTTTTGATCACTCATGTACTCTGTTGCATCTGCAACAGTGGGTATTGTTTCTGTGTTATTTAATGTCTGCCATTTAGCTATTATACTATCAATAACTAAAGAGTTAGTAAACTCATTTTGTAATGCTCTATATGCAGCAGTATTTTTATTATAACAAGTAGCCATATTTAATTATTTATAACATTTTTTTAATTGCTCAATATACTCTTCTTCAGTAAACTGAGTCATTTCTAAATTATCAATAAGATCTGATGTATTCTTTATTCCTAAAACATCAAATATATTACTTTTTTCTATACCATTTAAATCTTCATAAAAATCTAACACTAATTTATATTCACCAGGTGTGCTCGACTCTTGACTCATAGCATCAAGTTTGTTAAATCCTCCTTCTGGCATTACCACTGCATTAGCATTATCTGTATTAATTGTACTAAAGTCAAGTTCATTTGTTTTACTCATGCGCTCTAACATTTGTAAATCTACTTCTTTTTCAGTAGAATTATCTATTATAGTCATGCTATTTTCAGTTGCAACAATTGACATATCTGCACCTACAAGATCTTTTAAATCAACTTTATTTCCTTTATTAATGTCCTTAGTTACTTGATCAAAATTAGGAACAGACTCTTGATCAGCTAAGTTGTTTGCTTCTATTTGAGAAGGCAACTCATCATAAGGAGTTCTTTTAATTGTTGCTGTATCATATATAAACCCTGTAGGGTTTTGTGACATAGAACCTAGCATTTTTATTCTTTTATAAATAGCCTTTGTACCAATAGGGCTTGTTTCATTCCCATTTAAATCATAAAGATTATTTGTTTCAGATCCAAAAGATGGAGAGAAGACTTGTTGAAGTTGAAAGAAATGATATTTTTTATTTTTAGTGCCTGTTACATAATATATAACATTGCTAAATTTAAATAATTCTACATTGCCTTTAAAAGCACGTGTATTAACCGGTACATCAACAGTCTTAAAGCCTCTAGTACCTGCAAACTTTATATTTGATGCTATTAATTTTCCTTTTTTGTACCCTGACGTATCCTTTCTCCTACCTCTACCTTTAACAAAAGGTTTACTTCTTGCTAAAGCATATTTGTCAACAGTTAGTGTTCCTTCCTTAACATTCTCTACTACACTTCCTTTACCTTTTGAAAGATCTACTTTTACTTTTGTTTCTGTAGATTCATTAATTATAGTTGGTTTAGTTCGTTTAAGGAAATCACCTGTACCTGTTTTCATACTTGGTAAGTAATATGCTAATTTTCTGGACTGCAGATAACCAGTTATTAAATCTTCTCCTAGCTCACTGAGTGTAAGACCAAATGTTTTTTTATAATTTTCATTTGAACTTTCACTTGAAGCTAAAGTAGATTGAACTCTATCTAATGGAGATAAAATTTCATCTAATAGAGGTGCAGGAATAATAGGTAAAAAGCTGTTAGGACTGTACTGTAAGCCGTCTTTAACTAATAGATAGTGCACTAGATCTTTTACTTCTCGGTTTGTAAATGGATCACCAAGTAGTTCTAATAAACTAGTTTGCATATCTATTACCTGTGAGTCATTCAAACTTGTCCATGTATTCATTCTAGCTTCATTAATACCTGATTTATTTGTAGGATTTTTTGTTGTTGTGTTAAACAAAAATAAATCCATAAAATAATTATCTTTATTTTCACTTGCTAAATGATTTTTAATATTAATTACTGTATCACTAATAGTAATTTGACCATCAGAATACTTGTCATAGATCATTCCATTTTGCAATGAATCTAATTTTCTTACTTGATTAGAATTTTTAAGATGCTGTATATATGCTTTACCTGTTAAATAACTTAATATATTTCTTTCTGTTTCTACTTTAACTTGTGTCTCTATAGATGAATTAATATCAAGATTATCCAGAATTAAAGATGTCATTTTTTTAAATCCTTCAGATCTACTAATTAATATTTTTGGAAGAAAGTTGTTGAAGTCTTTAAACCTATTATAATAAGTTTTTATAAATGAATCACTTTGTTTAAATATGTTTCTAACATCAATTGGAATACTTAAATTATTAAATTCAACATTATTTAATTCAATACCTAGTTCAATAATATCTCTTTGTTTTCTATCTAAAGATTCAGAGTCACTTCCTAAGCCTGATGTTAAATCAGTTAAAGAACCTAGTTTACCAGTAGCTTGTTTTAATTCATATGCATTTAAAAATTGATTAAGTATAGCTATTTTAATAGTTATATCATTTTTTGTTTTTTCTTCATTCTTGTTTTTTATCTGATCTATTAAATTAGATGTAGTAACATTAATAGCATAGCTATTTTCTTCTACTTCATTACCGTATTGTTGAGACAACAACGTTATTTTATTTTTAATTTCAGATTTTAAAAATACATCTTCTTGAACATCAACTTTATGATAAGCATCTTTTATTTCAGGTTGGTTAACAAGTAGAGTAGCTGTTTTAATAGGCATACCTAATGCAACTAAATTTGCTGTAACAGCAAGTGCATCTTTATTTAAACCCAGTTTTGCAAGCAGTCTTTCTTTTGCATTATCTGTTGTTGCAGTAATTTCTGAAGATAATACATCTTGGTTTCTTACTGCTGTAGCTTTGTCTATTGGTGAACCATCTATATTTTTTTGGTAATTAATATCAAATGTATTGTAAGCGTTATCTATAAATATTTGTGGTAGGTTCCCATTTATATTTTTTTGTCTAATAGATACTTTATTTTCTCTTAATAAATTTAAATATATATTTGGTTTTACTACTGCACCAATTGACCTTCCGCCTTCAACATTGTTTTTAAAAGACTTATACTTTCCATTTAGATTATCTATATCAACCCCTTCTTCTTTTGTTTCATTTGCAAGTTCTGGAAGTTCATTTTGAATAAATGTCCAAACATCTTCTAATGCATCAAGTGTAGCAGGTTCTTGGGCTATACCATTAGGTCTCCCAAATAATGGACCACTCACCCCTTCATTACCAAGAAGAGCATACCGTGCGTCTAGTATAACATTGTTATTTACTGCTTGGTATGGGTATCTGTATATTGTTTGACCACCAATTACTTTTTTATATTTTTCTTTATATGCTTCAAATTCCTTAATATTTCTAGGCAATCCTAATATGGTAAGGGCACCAACAATTACATCAGACGGTGCTTTAAGATCCTCTTCTAGTTCAGGATATAGCTCTCTACCTCTAGAATTCCAGATGCTTACGGCATCATTCATTGATGAACCTCCTTTACCTGATTGTTTTATTTGATAATTTATATACTCATCATATTGGACATTGACATCATTAGACTTACCATATTCAATAAATTCTCCATTTTCTACATAAAATTCTTTAATTTGCATAGTCAGCTTGTCAATATCAAAATCAGCTCCTGATACCTCAATAAGCTCTTCAGGAAATATACCTGTTGATCCATATTCAACTGGAAGAAAGTCTACTAATTTAAGATTAATAGCTGAATGCTTATCTTGTGAAGGTATACGTGTAGCAAATGCTTTTGCTATAACTTCAGGAATAGGCTGACCTGGCTTAAGGTTTTGCATAACTTCAGCAAAATGAGGGGGTAGCATAAACTCAGAATATCTTTCACCAGTAGCTACACCATTTTTATATTCCATTATATTATAACGTAGATCGTCTAAGTAAACATCACCCACAGAAAGTGCATCATTAGCAAAAGTTTTCTTTTTTGGATCTGCATACTCTAAGTCTTTTATGTCAGGCCTGTTTGTTAAATTAATATAATCATCCATTCTTATAACATCCCACTCAATAGGTTGACCATTTTCATCTAATCTAGTAACTTTTTTAATTACTCTGTTTATGTCAGCCTTTAATGTAACACTATGGCCTGGTTGATACTCTCTAAACACACCTTTAGAAAAATAACTTAAAAATAATTCTGAAAATTTTCTTTCTGTGATAGGGTTATTTAAATTATACTTTTGGACACCATTTTTATCTGTTTCAAATAGTTCTAAAAACTGCCCCCTTGCTTGTGAGGATTCAAGTCCTTTCATTGCATAATTTAAAAATGCCTCTAAGTCAGGTGTCATACTGTCTATATTAACAGATTCTTCTAAAGCATCTAATGCATTTTTATATGTAAAAACTAAGTTTCTTTTTAATAAAAAGTTTGTAGTTACTCTATCACCCACAGACTTATTATACAATTTTCTAACGTCACCTATTGACATTTCTTTACCATTAATGGTCACTTCTACATCATCTGATTGCTCACTAGTAATTAATTGTTTAATTTGTGTAGGATCAACAATTTCAATTTTACCAGATGGATTTATTTGTTGAAGTCTCATCCACCTTGCATCTAATGTTGTTACATTATCAGGGTTTGTGTATGCATTAAAGTCTTCTCCTTTCTTTCCAAATGCTTCATCTTCTGAAATTATATTTGATTTAAACATTTTAGATGCAGTAACTGGCACTGCTATACCTAATGTTTCATTACCATCAACTTCAAGCCTTTCTAACTTTAGTCTAAGGTTATGTTCTTTTTCTCTACCAGGTAATGCTGTTTCAAAATTAGTTTTGGGATCTGATGTATATCTTTTAGTCAATGTAAATGCAGACATTTTTAAAAATGTTTTTCCATCAGCATATACAAGCTTCTTAGAATTTATAGTTCCGTCTTGTGATTTAAATCCTTTTGTTTTATTTTCAAATGAACCGAAATATTCGTCACTAGTTATTGCTTCACCAGCTTCTATTTTGTCTAAAATTTTAGATTGTGCTTCACTAAGTCTACCAAAACCAAACATCATATATCTAAATGCTTTAGTAGTTATCCACATTTGTGCATCAGCTTTATCTCCAGTAGGATTTTTACTGTACTTAGTTATAAACTTTGGATCATTAAATGTTATTAAACTTATGTTTTTTACAGGATGAATAATGCCATGTTTCTTAGATGCAATAACTGATTGTGCACTAGGACCAGAAGCATTTTGCATTTTAGCACGTTTAATTTCATCAACTGTGTCTTTGTATCTAGTTGCTGCATCACCTAACAATACTTGATTCATTGATCTAGTATTAATATAATCACTTAAAAAAACTTGTTTATAATTAAACTCTATATCATTTGGTATAAGATTATACGCAGTCATAGCATCTTCAGCAGGTTTTGTTTTACCTTCAATTGTTTGTAATTGAGTACTAAGTTGGCTATCTATTAATTTATTTGCTCCACTTTCTGTTAGAATAAACTGAAACTCTGCAAACTCTCTTTCTAAACTTTTTTCAATAAGATCTTTGACTGATATATTTTTTTCTTTTTCAACTTCTTCAATAGCAGTTTTAAAATCTATTCCATCCTTAAGCTTTTGCTCAAACAATTCTTTTATAGATGCATCAACATCATAAATAGCTACAGAACCATCTTCTTCAAATTGCATACTTTCAGATGTAACTTTTTCAAGTTCAAAAATATTAAGTGCTTTTTTATTATTTATAAAATCTCGTTGACCTGCAGTAGCAACATAATAAACTTGGTTGTTAATTGAATTAGTTTTGTATTTGTTACCTCCTTTACTACCTATTGTAATATCTGTTCCTAATTTTTCTTTAAGATTTTCAAAACCAAATTCTTCAATTGTTTGTAGCCCTCTATTAATAAGTAAGAAAGGTACTTTTTTAATATTAATTACAGCTGATTTACCTTTATCTAAACCAGTTTTATTAAATCTTGTAGTTGAACCTAATAACACTCTCACATTACCCTTAAGTATTGCAACATCTTCATTAACATTATTGCTACGATCTAATGTTTTAAATTCTATTTCTGTTTTATTTATAAGTGGTTTTGTGTAATTAGTTAATAAATTACCTGTTTTAAATAATTCAAAAGCCCTGGTTCTACCGTTTTTGTCTGGAATGTTATACCCCAAAACTTCTTCTTTGGTAAATCCTTCAACTTCACGCAAACCTCTTACGTATTCATTTTCTATTTCAGATAAAGTTTTGTCTATGTAATCAGATGTAATTTTATCTTCATTATTTATTTTTTCTACAGACTTAAAAATTGGGAGTGCAATAAAATCATTTGTACTTGCCTCTGCCATTACTCTAAGGCTAGTTAATGCAGATGCAAATTTTGTATTCTTTACTACCTCTCCAGACTCTAGCTTTGCGTCATAACTATTTCCTTTATATCCACCTGTTGATGCGTCATATTCAAATAAATATGTATTCATTAGTGTTGCTAAAAATTCTGTAGGTGTTGATGAACCAAATTTAGTTGCACGTTTATTAGTTAAATCAAGAGTATTTTTAGATTTTCTTTCGCCTGTAATATCATCCACAACTAACTCAACTTGTTTACTACCTATAACTCTTTGTATTCTAAGTTTTCCATCTCTGGCTAATTGTATAAATTTAGGATCATTTAAAAGCATGTTTGATTCTAAATATTTATCATCTCCTTTTAATGCATCTATAGCATCTTCACTATTTAACTCAGCAACTTTTTCTAAATTAAAAGTTGGCATTTGATGTGCATATATTAAATTTCCTTCTGGATCTCTAAATACTGAATTACCAACTCTTTCATCAAATGTAGCATTTCCCCTTGCCATTCTTTTTATTCTGCCTTTAATAGAACCTAGATCTCCAATAATATCAGAGTCTTCTGTTTTTTCATCAGTGATTACTGTGTCATCTATATTTGCAAATAAATTAACTTTGAATGCGCCATCTTTAGTAATACCATGATCATTAATTTGATCTTCAAGTTGTGCGGCATCATCAAGTGTCATAGCATTACCTTCTGCTTCTCTCCAACTTTGTCTATACAAAAGTTGCTCTGCTGTTAAATTAGCCACATCCATATTATTTAAAACACTATACTTTAAATAACCTACACTTAATGATATTCCAAGTTTATTAGTTAGCTCATTAGATATATACGTAAGCTCTCTAAAAAGAACATTATCTGATATTTTAGATTTTTGAAATATAGTTTTTAAATCTTTAGCAGTATTTGAAGCACTTCTTCTTAGTTCTGGATCTTTTGATAAACCAATAAATTTAGTACCATAAGCTGCTGACCATTGATCTGATTGTATAGACGCATCATCTTTATGATTTGCAGCATATAAATTAACCACTCCTGTTTTTTGATCTGTTTCTATAAACGTATAATCTATTCTAAATTGTGTAAATGCCTTTATTATAGATTGAAATAACAATGAATTAGCTACATCATTTTCTAAATTATAATCTGTTGATACTAAGTTGTCTTTGTTTAATTTCTCTAACCCAACCTCATTAAACAACCTTTGTATTATAGCTTTTGAATGCACACTTGTATTTGCAAATTGTTGCATCTTACTAATCATAGTGTTTACATTCGTAGTCCCAGACATAGTTTTTAATAAGCCTTGGTATCCTTGAGCTACATCTACAGGTTGTGAGTATTGCACTCCAAACCTGTCTTCCATTATAATTGTAGTTGTACCAAGGAATTTTCTAACGCCCGTACTTAGTGACAACCAACCCCCTATTTCATTTGCAGAAGCATCATACTGATCTGTAGTTTTAACTTGTCCATACTCATCTATGTCAACACGTTCTAGTATTTCGTCTTGTATTGTTTCATCAAATAATTTTAAATAGTCTTCTGCAGATTTACCAATATCATCGTTTAAATAAGCAAAAGTTAATGCTTCATATCTTTCTATAAGTCCATCTATAAAATTATCATAATTAGATTGTTCAGTAAAGAAACCTCCATTGCCAAGCGCATCTATTCCTCTTTCAGGATTCCACATTTCTACAAACTCTGACACACTAGCATCTAAAAGTTCTTTAGGATTGTATTCACCAGTTGTTTCTTTTAGTTTGGTTAAGTAGTTTCCAGCTATAGTTGATATAATAGCTTTTTCTTCTGGAACTGTAAAATATTTATTTAATACTATTTGTGATCCGTCACCTCTTCTATCAAGTTGAGAACCTTTTCTAATTGACCATGCAGTATTAGAAACACCAACTGATGACCCATCTGTAAATCTATTACTTGCTAAACCACTTAATCTATATTTTCCACTATTAATTTGATTAAACAATAATTCAATATCATTTTTTGAATATGTTAAAAATACAGACTTAAGCATTTCTATAAGTCTTGTAAAGAAATTTTTAATTCCTGCAGCAACACCAGTAGATCTTGGGTTTGTTTTAAATTTCTCAAACTCATCTGCTAAATACTCTTCATATAGTGTGTCCTCTAACTCCTTTCTACTCATTCGTGAATAAGTAGGACTTTGGGATTTTAATTCTTTTAATGCCTGATCTAGTGTTTTATTTTCTTTTCTTAATGCAGCAAGCTTTTCAGTTTTAGCTAGTGTTAAATACTTTTTAATTTCTTTTTCACTAAGCAGCATTCTAAATACACCATGAAATGCTTCATGATATTTGAATGGGTTTTGTTTACCAGTATATATTTTACCAGTAATATCCATACCATTAGTTAACTTGCTAAGTTCCATTACAAAAGCTCCTGCAGTTATACCATTGTTTTTTAATCTACTAGCTAATGCGTCAATATCTTCTACTTGTATAAAGTCAGGAAGATTTGCTTTAACAAAAACTATAAACTTATCTATATCTTCAACAAAATAATTATCAAAACTATCTACAATTTTAAATGGAATATAATCCACTGCTTGATCAAGATCCCCTTCTAGATCACTAATTTCTTCATTTATTTTATTTATCTCTTCATTAGTTTTTAAATTTCTTGTAACCTGACCTCTTAAATTTCCAATATTTACATTTGGTTGTTCAGATTGTAACCTTGCTAATTCAGTTTTTCTAAACTCTTGTATTTTAATAACAAGTTCATTTTGTTTACTTTTAATTTTATTAGCTACTTTAAGATAATCATCAACTTCTTCTGTTACAACTTCAGTTGGATCAATTAAGTCTTTTTCAGTTAATGCTTCATATGCATTTTTAACTTCTTCTTCAATTGGCATTAAGTCAACTCCAGCTCTTAGTTTAACTCTTATTATTTCTAATATACTTTCATCAATATTTTCAAAGTTATTATCCATTAACTTGTTAAAGTCTTCTTGAGTAACGTCTTGTGCTAAATTAACACTTGGCACAGCCTCAGTAACATTAGGTGTTGTTTGAGTCACAGTTCCACCAGAAGATTCAGATACATTAACAGAAACATTTTCAGCAGCTTGCATATCAATTGCATTTGTTGATTCTATGTTTGCCAAAATATTGCTTCTAATTTCTGGACGCATTTTTGCTTTAGCAACTGCAGTCAATTCACTTGCTATAGCTCTGTTAGGTATGTTCTCTACAAAATTTTCAGATTTTAAATTTAACTTTACTTTAGTGTTTTTATTTTTACTCCATTCTTTATTTATAATTTCTATAAAATCTGCTCCACTTTCTATGTCAAGCATAGCTGCTAAATTAAGAATGATACTTTCTTTAGTTTGTGTATCATGATTCATATACCTTACACTTAGATCTCCAAATTGACTAACACCAATATTGAGATTCTCTCCAGGCTTCATGCTAAAATAAAAACTATCTTCTAAACTATTATTAAACTCTGTATTAAAATCAGCGTTTATAACCTTCCCATCTTTAAAGTTTTTGTTTAGTGTTTCAGCTTGTTGATTTTTTATAATTTGTGCTATAGCACTAATTTGCTCAGTAGGTATATTATTAGCAACAAGTTCAACAAATGTAACAGTACCATTAGGAAGTTTAATTACTTGTACATATCGTCCTAAACCAGTATCCCTTATGTCTTCAGAAGATTGTCCATTTACAAGATACTTTTTTAAGGCAATTGATACTTGTTTATCAATTTGTTCTGTTTTTTCTCTTAACTTAAGTCTTTGATTTATATTAACTGCTTCATCCAATGACAGCAAATCTAATTCATTAGTAAGTCTTGAATATTTTACTATTCTTTCATCATTTTCCCAAGTAGTTCTTATATCATAAATCCATATTTCATTATCTATATTATTATGTAAAAGCTCATCCCAAGGTGTAGCATTTTTATTAGTTGTATATGGTAATGAACCAGCACTATATTCTAATTTTATACCTGGTAATTCAGATATATTTATTAATTTATAATTGTCACTACCTAATGCTTTGCTAATATTAATATTTATATCATTCGCAATTTTATATCTTCTTCTTATTCTTTCAGCTGCATTTGGATCCCCTTTTGTAATGAATAATCTTTCAGCTTGTTTTTGCGTTATTGCAAGACCATCAATAATTGATCCATCAGTATCCCTTAAAATAGTTACTCCAGAACCCATTAGTACACCAACAGGTTTATTTTTAAACATTATAGTAACGTTAAATTCATTTGCTCCTGATGCTAAACCAGGATTTGGATTGGTGTTTTTATTAACTCTATATTTTCTAAAGTTACCAAGTGCAATTTCTGATTGAACAATATTGTATTCAGGATTTTTTTCTACAAGAAATTCAAGATCATTCCTATCTTCATCAGTAAGGTTTCTTAGAAACGTTTGCCATTCTTTTTGTGCAGCAATTGGATCAGATACAACACCTTCTTTGTAAAGCTTAAACCCTTTTCCTACTTTAGATTGATCAAATCCAAATACTTTAATGGGTTCATAGTCAGTTATTTTAGTTAAAATATTTTTACCTAAGTCTATAGTATCACTTTTAGTAATTTTATTCCACCCTTGCTTTTGCCATTGATCAGATGTTAAATACTTTCTGTTGTCACTGCCTTTTTTTGCATTTTTTTTATTTGTAGGAACTAGATATAAATTTTTATTTTTTACAACCATCCCTTTTGATGATCTTATCATCCACTTTGAACCATTGGTATCCTCTACTATATCACCGGTAGTAAAGTTTTCTCCTGCAAATTCAAAACTACTTTTCCTTGGTAAATTCTTTTTAAGAAACTTTAAGGCATTAAGAGCTGTTGCTTCTGTTGTGTATATAGGAAATAAAGTATTACCTGAAGGATCTAGAACAGAATATTTTTCTGCTATATCTTCATTGTTATTATTTACAAGTTTATATACAGTTCTAAATTCACCTGTCTTAGGATCTATTGACGCATTTGTTTTTTTAATAACACTAATTCCTATATCACTATCTGTTGATACAACCGTTTCTTTTTCTTTATTTAATTTATCTGTTTTTAAGCCAGTATCTTTTGCTAAACTTGGTACTATATCAGACATAGTTACATTATGCTTAGAAAGAATACCATTGCTTCCTACAAATAAAGGATTTCTTTGATTAGATAATATCCACTCCTCAAAACTCTTTTCTGATCTCTCTTCTAAAGGAAGCTCAGAGTAAGATTGAAATAATTCATATCTAGCTCTTATTATACCTTGACCACCTTTAGAATCTCTAGACCATTCATTTATTTCCATGTATGGACCAACCCCATTTATACCCCACTCATAAGTATATAAATCATGTGCGTCTTGTAATATTTTTTCTGTTTCTTTGTCTTCTTTTACAAAGTCATTATACTTATTAAATTTAGATTTATCTTCCATATTTGCAGTCATGGAATCAAAATCTGGCTCTATAGTTGAGCCTGGTATATCTACACTTTCATTTGAAACTTCTGTAGTTGATACGTCAACTGCTTCTGATGATGCTTTATCACTAGCCCTAAGCAATCTAAAATCTTTCTGCATCTCTTGGATGATCTGCCACTTTAAAGGATCGCTAGTTTGAGTTATTTTTGTTTCTGGAGAATAGTAATCTATAGGCATTGTTCCATCTTCTAGAAACAACTTAGTTTGATCTCCATCTGGAACAATTTCATGTGGATTAGATAGTGCATCTAAGAAAGCAATATTTTCTTTTAATTCTAAATTTTTTCTTACCCTAGCAGTTATATTTCCAATTTTTTTATGCTCTTCCCAAACATCTTTCATAATAACACTTAGTCTATCAGCTACATCTAATAAATGTTTAGGATCTGAAAGTACTCTAAATGCTTTACTATAGTCTGTTGCTCTTCCTTTTAAATAGTTCCAGTCAACAATCTTTTTAAGAGCTTCATTAATCTCTTTTTTAGTTAAAACTATATCAGAACTAGATTCGTTTAAAAAATTAATGTACTTAATAAACACTGGTCTAAGTTTTCCAATTTTAGATTTATTAAATCTACCAATATTTCTAGACTCTGTTTTAAGCATTACGTCACCTTGCTGTATAACATCAGAGTACATCATACCATCTGTTGTAGCTTGATTTTCTGTTGCAGTTACCACAGTAAAATACTCTTTTAACAAAGCTAGTTTAGCTATTTTATTTTTCTTTATTTTTTTTTCCTCAGCGGTTGTAGCTTCATTTTCAATTTCTATTTCTAATGTGTTTATTTCAAAAGTAAGACCCTTAAGACTTGTTAATACAGCAATATCATTTGCAGCAAGGTTAGCAAATGCTGGATCAGATGCTAGACCATTATAAATACTATTAGCTCTTTCTAATGACTTCTCAAATGTATCTTTTGAAAACATCATCATAAATTTAGCTTGATC
>TARA_R110000744_G_scaffold67314_3_pt1 | contig 19029 bp, 26 predicted proteins | sample TARA_R110000744 | Tara Oceans TARA_R110000744 (sample SAMEA4398083) | marine metagenome | biome: Polar Biome; feature: [DCM] deep chlorophyll maximum layer (ENVO:01000326); material: water (ENVO:00002006), including particulate matter (ENVO:01000060) such as... | depth 36 m | reverse complement strand
TTGTCAAATAGCTGAATGGATTGATGATAACGTAGAGCCTACATAATGTTAAATAAAGTGACAAAGAAAGAGTGCCTAGATGCCATAGAATACCTATGGGCAGAGGGATACTCCCAAGAAATGTCGACAGATAAAAGACATTATACTGAAATATTATTAAAGAAAGTAGCAAATGATTATAATATTGAACTCGTAATATCAGTCAGTTCCGTTGATGATGGAAACTTGCCCCACATGTAAATCATAATGATTACCTTTTGGAAATCGGATGACACTTTGGTTGGCGCTAAAGATATGTGGGGCAAAAATTTTAATAAACAATAAATGGAGAGCAAACATGATGTTAATAGCAGAGTGCCTAATAGATGAAAGAGGAAGACTGACTTTACCTAAATCTTTTTTGAAAGCGAATGGAATTAATAAAAATACTAAGGTGTCAATGATGGCAATGTACAATTCACACGATACAGTAAAGCTGATTTTTGATACTAATGTAAGATTAGTTGATGAAACCGAAGAGAACTCACCATGAATACAAGTGATTGCTGTGGAGCAAGTATAATACATCATGATATTTGTATTGAATGTGGTGAGCATTGTGATTCAAGAGATGATGTCGTATCATCAGACACATCAGACATCAGACAGGAAGAATTAGAGACAAGCACATTCTATGAAAATATGTATCCTGCAAGTAACCCAACTGAAGATAAAATAAAACTTCTACTCGTAATGAAAGGTTATAAAAGAAGGAATATACATTTTCGAAAAGATAATATTAATCTACAAAAAAGCTTAAGACTTGGCTATTGGGAGCAAGTTAAGAGCAAAGACATAGATTATGTTATAACTAACATGAATAAACCAATAAAAATAAAAGAGTGGTATGTCCACGATGATGACTGTGGATGGAAATACTCATACAGCTTAAACTACGGAGTACAAAATGGGATTTGATATATATGGTATTGACCCTTCTTCACATAAAGACCCTACGGAATTAGATGATGAAGGAACTGGTCATTATTTTCGTGCAAATGTATGGTGGTGGCGACCCTTGTGGAGCTACGTTACTTTAAATTGCTCGGATATACTGACAGGAGAAGACATGGGTGAAGGCAATTACAACAGCGGTCATGTAATAAATAGGACAAAAGCTTTTCAGATTTCTGTGAGATTAAGGCTCCTAGATTCTAACGGAGAAACTATGAAATATGAAAAGTCTTATAACGAATATCTAAAGGGGCTTCCCGATGAAAAATGCGTTATTTGCGAAGGAACAGGGTTGAGAACCGATGCAATAGGAATAGAACAGAGGATTAATAATCCAGAGTATCTGTGTAATTCATGTGGAGGTAAAAAAACCATAAAGGATTTTAAGTCTCATTATCCATTTGAATCAGATTTTGTAATGCAATTTGCAGAATTCTGTAGAGAATCTGGTGGGTTTGAAATCAGTTAAATAGTTGACAGCGGGTAATATTAATTTATTACCTGCTTGTCTTAAGTGTTAATATTATTAAATTTAGGGTACTAAAATGAGTAAAATAATAGATATTTACCGCTCTTTCTTGGACGGAGAAGAAGAAAAGAGAAAGGCTAATACAGACGAAGAACATAAAGGCTGGTTCAGAGCCTCAAGCGCAGGAACTTGTTTTAAAAAGCAATGGTTCAACAGCAATGGATACGAACAAAGTGAATTAGACGATAGGGTAATGAGATTACTGCGTCTTGGAACGATTGTTCATGCAGACGTAGAAAATGCTCTAAAGAGTGTTGAAGCAACTGATGCATTAGAAATACTAACAGAGCAAGAGATTGTAATGCCTGATATAAAAGTCATTGGACATCTTGACGCTGCGTTATTAAATAAAGACGGGACAGGTGAAGTTACATCTGCTGAAATATATGACTTGAAAACTTGTGCATCATACAAGTGGCGAATGAAGTTTGGAAGAAATAAGGAAGCAAAGCCTAGTTTCAACTATGAACTTCAAATAGGCACATATGGTCTTGGAGTACAAGCTATGTATGAAGTAGATGAAGTTTCATTAGCCTTGCTTTGGTATAATAAAGATACATCAGCCATGAGAGAACAAAAGATAGACGCTTTGCAATGGACTAGCAACGCTCTTGAATATTGGGAAACTCTCAATGAGGCATTAGTAGACATTACAAACCCCGATGATATGATACCTGGAATTGATTTTGGTGTTCCCATGATGGATTGGGAATGTAGGTATTGTGGATTCACTAAACATTGTAAAGGAATATAATAATGAAAAAAGTAACAAAAGAAATGGTAAAAAATTGGGTAGGCAACGATAAAAATAAAGCTATTCATATACTCAAGGAAATCGCAAACAGTTATAACGATAAAACCCCTTGGACACCCAGTATTTTAAATAAAGATATTAATCAGACATGGGATAATAACTCTGTTACATTATTAAATGGGAAGAAAACAGTTACTATTACTAGTATTAATGAAGAAATAGCAAACGAATGGAGAGGATAATGAATAAAGTAGAACTAATACACAATGAAATAATAGAACAGGAAGACACACCAATCCTTAGAACGGACAGAGTGTCTTTAAGGGGCATAACAGAACAACATTCTGATGTAAGTGATATGGTAACACCTAAAGCTTATGTAAAGAAGAAAATGGGAATGGATTATGTCGAAATAGGATATATGAAAGCCATTGCTGATAAAGAATTCCCAGGCTGGTCTTGGGAAATAGTAAAAAGCGATGCCCTAGGTTCTGAAGCATACGTTGTTCATGGTAGGTTAAAATGGTACGACAATGGAGTAATGCGTGTAGGCGATATGGTGGCAGCACATAGAATACAGAAGAAAAAGAATAGTGATGTATTTGTAGATGTTGGTAACGATATTAAGTCTGCAAATACTGATTGTATGAAGAAAGCACTAAATATGTACTTGAATATTGCAGACGACATATACAGAAATCAATATGAAGACCCTGAATTAAGTGACGAACAAGTTGATGAAATACTCAAATTAGCTAGAGAGATTAATGATGATGAATACATCAAAATTGACACTCTCATAGCCGATAAGAAGTTAAATAACCTCAATTACAAAGCGTCATTTGCTAAGTTAAAAAGAATAAAGGAGTCGGATAAATGATAGGATTGAAAGCGAATGTAGAAGAAGAACTTCTCGTAAAGGGAGTAGAGTACGCAATTGGCGTAAACGATGGTACGATTTTTAACCGAGTAATATACAAGGGGACAAAATCATTCAATGGTAAGCCAATGATGTGTTTTGAAACAGAAAGAAAATCTCAATTAAGCATTAATCCTAGTTATCATTCTTTTACTTTAGAAGAAGATAGCCAGTTTCCAATGCCTGAAGACTTGGGAGAAACAACAATAACAAATAAGGAGAATACTAAAAATGGGTAAATTAACAATAAAAGAAGCTGAGAAACTTCAAAGTGAAGGTGTCTTAGACGCTGATACTGTTAAGAAAATGCAGACTGATGGTCTTATTTCAGAAGGCAGACGTAGCAACAAAAGGTTCTTAAAGACGAAAGATGGCTCTTGGGTATCCCCTCAATTATATTTTCAAGGAGTAAATTCTAAAGAATACTCCAAAAATATGAAGGAACTACGCTCAGAGTTTATCACGCTTTTAGACAAATACACTGTAACTAAATCAGAAACAAACATACAATAAGGGAATAAAATGAAAGAGTTAAAGAACACCACGTTTAACGAAAGTACAGACGCTTTTCAACCAATTGTTGCAGGGACATACCCAGCGCATGTGACTTCATTCGAGTCTAGAGACATCAATGACAGCGTTGTCTTTAATATGACTTTTAAACTGGCTGATAAAGTTGGCGAAATGGAAGTTCCAGTTTACCGAACTGTGAATGGCAAATACGAAATAACTACTGATGAAGATAATAATGAAGTTACTCGTAAAGCTACACATCTAATTGGTAAGGAAGTTCGTTCTTCAGGAGTATGGCTTACCCCTAATCCTAAAGATGGCGAGGGTTGGAAAAATAGAAAATACAAAGAGTTCTTTGAGAGCTTGGGAGTAAATTTTCCAATAGACGACAATGGGAATATCCAATTAGGTCAGGTTGAAGAAGAGGATGTTCTTGGATTGCCTTGTCTCGCTAAAGTTGGTGAGCAAGAGTTTACAAATAAGGAAGGAGAGAAGAAATCTACCATGAGAGTATTCACTGCTTATCCTTGGACAGGTGGTCAAAAACTATCTGATGATGAACTCGGTGCTGACGTTCCTTTCTAACAAATAAAACGCACAATAGAAATAGCCCATCATATTAATCATGGTACCTGGAACTGACAGCTAGATTAATGGTGGGCTATTTTTAAAAAAGGAGTTAAAATGACAGAAGTGCCTAAATTAGACAATACGTACTGCGATTTATGCGACACAATACAACCAACTGTATTTAAAGAAGACGGAGTATGGTCATGCGTGAAGTGTGATGAAAAGTATCCAACTAAGGTAAGAAGAGTTTTGGCAGAGAAAATAAAAATTGAGAAAGACCACTCATATAATAAAGGAGAAGTAAAATGAGATACTACTGGGAGGCGCTATTTAGCGCAGAGTATTTCCCATATTGGGAATTTACTATGGTAATGCTACTGTTTTTAAATCTAAGTATTCTTTGGAGACTACATAGAATAGAAAGCAAAATAGATATTCAAAATGAGCTATGTCATCATATAATAGATGAGGTAGAATAAGGAGCGTAAAATGAAAAGAATGACACAGAAAGAAAAAGTCGAAATTCATCTTAAGGCTGGTAATTCAATAACACCAATACAAGCATTGGAATGGTTTGGGTGTTTTAGATTAGCTGCTATTGTATGCAATTTAAGAGAAGACTTAGGGATGAACATTCAGACTGAACTTGTAAAAAATAAGTATGGCACTAAATATGCAAAGTATAGCTTAATTAAAAAATCGTTAAATGGAAGTATCCTAGACGAATTAAACCCGACAGGAGAGTGGAGACAATGAATGAACTTGATAGATACGATAATAAAATAGGATTAGCATTAACTAAAGATGAATTCAACGATATAATAAGTTGTGTTGATGAAGTACAGCAACGTATGGATGTCACTAGAGATAAAGGCTGGGGTAGCAATTTCAATGCCCAGATAATAGAAAGGCTCCAATCTCTTGTTCGTGACTTAAAGAAAATCAAAGTAGATGCAGTAAAAACAGGAGAATCTGATGAACAAGAATACAAGGGCTTACCTAAAGAGCATTGCGAAGTTTGCGAATAAGAAAGTAGGATACCCAGCAGGAAAAGGTAAGTATTTTATAGGAAGCTTACCTATTGGGACTGTTTTTGAATTAGGAAACACTAGAGGAGTGCTTATCGCTACGTCTGTAAATAGCCAAGTAACAATCTTCCAGCATGAAGCTGGAGCAAATGAACTTGGAAGAAAGATATGGGGATGGGCAACTGAAGTTGAAATAATAAAACTTGGTAAAGTAAATAAAGGAGAAGAAAATGATAATACTTAATGTATGGGAGTGGGTAATAAGCTTATTTGTTTTAGGAGTTACTCTTTGCATGTGGGCAATAGCTGTTTTAATTATTGCAGGACTAGTTAGTTTAATTAGAGATTACATTAGACATGGCAAGGAGCAATGATTATGAGAACAGCTAAGAGCGATAGTATGGTTAGCCGTAAAGGGTTAATCGAGTTTTATGAAGAACTCTTAAATGATAAAAAAATAAAAAAAGGAGGAGCAGCGGCTAGGAGACTTGATAATTTAAAAATAGGGCTAAAGCAAAGTGCAAATAAGTACTATAATTATAAAGATTCTTTAGCAGCGGCTATAAGGAGAGAAAGAAAATGAGTAAAATGGGTTATATACATTATTTATGTGAAATAAACGCTAGGGATGAGTTACTAGAAGAGCTTGGTGATAAAGACATGGTAGACGGATTCCTAGAGGCACATAGAGAAATAAGGAAACAAAAAGACAATAAGGCATACGATGGGTTAAATGACATAGTAAGCAAAAGTATAGAAAAAGTAAAAGAAGATATTCCAAAAGCTAGAGAAGAATCAAGAGAGGGCAATTCGCTTTTTTCTGATATAATGGCGCTTAGTAGTCAAAAGCCAAATTAATGTCTGGCAAGTTAGGTAAGGATGTATTCAATATAGTATGCCCCTGTTGTGGGTATAAGTTTAGTAAACCTAAAGATATATCCTCTAAAATAATGAGGCTAGTATCAAACTATACAAAAGAAACATCTACTGCTTTAAAGAAAACAATGAGGAACATCTATAACAACGTACCTAGTGATGCTAACCCCACAGAATACTACTATTTCTTATATGGGATACAACAGTTTGATGAAGTTCATATAAGATATGGGATAAGAGTATTTGATAAAGGAGGGCATCACTTAGGAGGCAAGGGCTTTAAATTCTTAAGGAGTATCATAAAGAACAGACAGGCTAATTTTGATAAACAACTAAAAAACGAGAGGAAATCATATGGCAAACTCCCAGACAAAAGTGTCCTTAAATGACACATTGTTTCCAGTAAGGGAAGCACCAGCACTATACATAGAAACAAATATAAAAAAAAGTAAACAAGAGACACTCCATAGGCAGAATGGACACAAATTTGTAATAAGAGAGGACACAGGAGAGGTAATAAGTTGCATGACTGATAATTATCAATTAGTAAGCAATAAACAAGTATTGGATAAAGTTCTACCTGTCATGAATAAAACTAATGCAACATTCAAAGAAGCACAGATATTTAGTGACGGAGCAAGGACTAAGTGGACTTGGACTTATCAAGATATATCTGTTGACGTTGGGAATAAAGACATTCTTCACCCTGAGATAACTATACAAAATAGTTATGACGGGAGTTGGGAGCTATCATTCCTTGCTGGAGCTTTTAGACTCGTATGCTCTAATGGTCTAACCATTGGTACTATAGTCGATACTAAGAGAAACAGACACTCAGTATACAACACTAATCTTTTAAAGATTGATGAAATGATTTCCGATACAGTTGACAAGTGCGAGAATGTATTTGTAGATGAATTTGGACAATTAATAAATACGGTGTTGAAAAAGGCAGACATATCAAAGGTAGTTAAAGAATTACCTCAACAAGCTATTGACCCATTTGTGAAATACTTACAAAGAGAGTCAAAGAATATGAATAATTATTGGGATTTATTAAATGCTTTTACATGGGTGACATCACATGCACTCAATAGAAGACATGAATCTACTAATAAATTAGAGAAGAAAGTCTATCCCTTAATTCGTAGTCTAGCTAGGGCTTAGTGTCAATACAGACAGATTGTCCTGTCATCATACCTTATTGGGGAGGGAAAGTAAAACTATCTAGACAGTTAGTTGCTATGCTTCCTCCCCATGAAAGGTATATAGAGGTTTTTGCAGGTGGTTTATCTATGTTCTTCAGGAAGAAGAAAGCAAAAATGACCGTTATTAACGACAAGGACTCTGATATAGTAAACCTATATGAATCTATTAGAACTGAATATGACGATTTTAAATGGAACGTAGAATGGATGGTAAAAAGTAGAGAGCTATACAATAAGCATAAGGCTATTATTAAGAACGATAAGATAATAGATATTCCCAATCCTAAGCGAGCGGCTGAATATTTTTACATTATAAAAAACGCCTTCAACAATAACTTTATGCAACCAATAAGTAAGTACCAAGAGTGGACAAGAGAGTTCATAAAAGACATCAATTATTCAAGGAGTTACTTCGATAATGTAATGATTGAAAACCTTGATTATAGGGAATTAGTAGAGAAATATCCTCCGAAAGAAGGCGACTGTTGGTATTTAGACCCACCATATATCGCTGCTACCGAAAGAAAGGATTACTATTTTCACAGCTTCACCAAGAAAGACCATTATGATATGCTTGAAGTACTAAGAATCATTGATGAAAATGGTGGTAAATTCATGGTTTCGTATGACGATAGAAATGAAGTCGCAGACCTTTTAAAAGAGTTTGAAACTTGCAAAGTACAGACTAAATACGGAGGAAGGCACTTTGACCCTAGTAAAGTCTACAATGAACTAGTTATTACAAATTATAAACCTACACAACAAGGAAGTTTGTTCTCATGAACGGAAAAAGTTACGTCAAGAAAAAAGACGAAATAAGAGTTCAGCCTCATTCAGAAGAAGCCGAGAAAGCAGTATTGGGAAGTATCATAAAAGATGGAACCAATATTATGGAGAAAGTAGCAGGATGGATAAGAACTACTGATGCTTTCTATAGTACATTAAATGGCGAGTTATGGGATGCGATAGTTGAGCTATACAGAAGTCATAAGCCTATTGATATGGTAACAGTAGTTGAAAAACATAAAGACATGACAGGTAAAAGTGATGCATATTATGTAAGTGGACTAGGAGAATCAGTCCCAACAACAGCAAACGCAGAGTCATACGCAAGGATGATATGGGAGAAGTACATACAACGTAACATAGCAGATTCAGCCTATAAAGTATATCAAATGTCATACCAAGAATACGATAAGGTTAATAAACAACTAGATGCACATACACAATTAATATCTGAATTGCAATTATTAGCACCAAGTAAAAAAAGAGAAGTAGAAGATATTGTAAATGAAACGCTATCAGCAATTGAAGAGGGTACTAATGTAATACGTTATGGTTTAAAACAACTAGATGAACCAGCTGGTGGAATGACAAGAAAAGAGATAACAGTTCTTGGAGGAAGACCTGGGCATGGTAAAACGACATTGATGATAAATGCTGTAAGAACTCTTATAGAGCGAGGTAATAGAATCGTCTTATTTAATAGAGAAATGTCTAATGTAGAAATGATGAAGAAGATTATTGTAATGGAAAGTGCTTCGTTAAAATACCATGACTTAAGATTAAAGAAAGAAGAAAGGAATGGCTTAACAAGTACTATAAAAGTAACAGCTGAATCAATAAAAAACAAATACAAGAACTTAACAATGTATGACGACATTAGAACTTTAAGTGAATCAATAAGAGAAGTTAATAAATTAAAGCCAGATGTCGTATTTGATGATTATATTCAGTTAATATCAGTTGATAACAATAAAAATGATGGTAGACGTTTTGAAATAGAAACGATAATGCAGGAATATAAATGGGCTTGCAAACGTAATAATTGTTCAGCGTTCTTATTGAGTCAGCTCAATAGAGCTATAGAAATGCGAGCAGACCCATTGCCTAGAATGAGTGATTATAGCGAAAGTGGTGTAATAGAACAAACTGCTGAAGCAGCATTATTTGTTTGGTATGGATACCAGTTTGACGACTCAGCTTATGATAAACACGAGAGTGAAATTATAGCTGCTAAATCTAGGTATGGACAAGTAGGTAGATATTCTATGGGATTCAATGGTGATAGATGCAAATTTTATGAAACCGTTGAAGAAGCCTACAAGGGATAACCCCTACTATTGGATTGAGAAATACGCTCTTGCACAATGTCATATTGGAATAGAGCGTACTCTTGAAATTAAAAGAGACATCGTAGGCTACGAACCCTTAACCGAAGCCCCTATGCGAAAATTAAAAAAATTGATATATGTTTTAAGGGAAGAATTTAAAAATAATAAGGTGATTCTAACAGGGGGGGAGGCGGCTAAGAAAGAGCCTCTCCCTTTTCACCGTAACAAAGACAAAGGAGAAGTATGTGAAAGTATACATAGGTATTGACCCTGGAGCAAGCGGGGGAATAGTTGGATTAGCAGATACAAAAGTAGGAATAGTAGTAACTACTTGTAGTGCTTTTAAAGACTTGAGTGAAGCAAAAATGAATCTCGAATGGTGCAAAGAATACAGTAAAGACTGTCACGCATTAATAGAGAACGTCCACGCATTTCCAACGGACGGAAGAAGCAGTGCGTTTAAGTTTGGAAAGAACGCTGGTCAATGGGAAGGGCTGTTAGAGGCTATGAACATACCCCTTACTAAGGTTGTTCCTCGTAAATGGATGTATTGGTATGGTGACATACCTAAAGACAAACAGGAGCGAAAAAACCACCTTAAGGGCATAGCCAACGATAAGCTACAAAATGAAATAGGATACACGGATAAGAAAGCTACATTAAAAACAGCTGATGCTTTTTTGATAGCGTACTTTTACCTTAAAGGAGGATTAGATGCCTGAACAAATGGGAAAAGAAGATACACCTGTAGTAAATGAAATAGTAATGTCAGAAAAAACAGGATTTGGAGACGGCTTATTCGGATTTGACTATGTAAACATAAATGTAAATGGCTTGATTCAACATCATTATAGAGTAGCATTGTTCCCAATTAATATTATATCAATAGTAACAAAAGGAAGACAAATAGTACTCGAAATAGGTCTGTTTAATAAAGTAGCCTTTGCTATAACCTTATCAATATTGTGAAAAAAGAACTAGAGACATTAAGAAAAGACTTAATAAAAATAAAAGCAATAGTTGAATCAGTTCGTAAAAAAATAGAAGATATGCTAAGAATGTAAGAATGTTTAACGGGGGCTTTATAGGTAACTAACTGCCCTCGTTTTCATAACAAGGACGTTATAAATATTGCCAAATACCTTCATTTTCATCACCCTTTTTATAAAAATCATAACCCCATCTAGCGAAAGCACCTATAATAGCAGGTACAAATAAAAAAGAAATCCTATTAGCAGTATCATCAGCTACTTTATCTCTCTCTTCCTCTTCTCCCCATCCCATCATAAACATTGTAGCCCACAAAATACTTCTATAGGCAGTACCAAATAAAGGATTCTCAGTTGACCTCATAGTGGCAGATAAAGAAACTCCACCTTTTATCTGAACACCTCTTATAATAGGCTGAAGAACACTCATCATACTAATAGTAGCAACTATAATACTAGAAACTCCTCTAGTGAGAATAAGTCTTGCAGCAGCAGCGGCTTCATGGTCATGTACGTCCTGTACATTATACTCACGAAATCTAATCATTCTATTAAATTCTTTAAACAGTCTAGATGTAGCATCTCCTCCATTAGTAAAATTCGTCATTGTATTATGGTCTTTTATATGCTGGAATAATGGATAACTTTTATATTGAGCAAGTGTCCTACCTACTCCTGAAAACATTTCACCTAAGTGAACGGGAGACATTCCAAACATCATTTGATATACTGCGTTACGAGCAATCCTAATAGCATCAGGTGACTTCATCCTATCGGCTCTAGACCCTTTATTGCCAAGTAATCCTTTAGCCTCAGCAACTAATAAAGCTTGAACTGCTGTCTCTTTACGCATTTGTTGTTCACCGTGCGTAAAAGTAAATAACTTTTTACCATACCCTGTCGCCCAATAAGAAAGCTTGAATGTAACCATTTTCCTTAATTGATTATCTTTAACGTCACCCATCAAAGCCCTAAATCTTTTTTCTAATATTTCACGCCTATTCTCATCTTTGTTGGTCATCTGCAAATCCCAATAAGCACCTCGTCTTATTTGTACCTCTCTCTTAAGTGAGTCGCTCATGCTATCAATATCATAACCACCATCTGTATTGTTAAATTCATTTATAACACTATCAAGTTCTCTACCATATTGAGCATCTGCTTTTTCGTCTTTAGTTAAATTCCCTTGCATTAATTTTAATAATACTAAATCAATACTCTTTGAACCGTTCTTTATCCAAGCTGGTTTACCAGCCTTTGCAACTCTTCTCCAGTCTACAAACTTTTTTGTAGGAACAGGAATAGAAGCACCAAAAGCACCTTTCATTAATATTTCATCCATCAATGGAGCAAACCCAGCATCTGAGAATTGCACATCCCCACCTTGAAGCATTACATCATTGAAAACAGATATAAGATTTAATACGCCTGTGCCATCTACTACATCATTCCAATAGTCGCTATTAGTTTCTAGTTCTTCTCTCATGTGTTGATGAGACTTCCAGCCCCAAGCAATAATATTATTTAAACTTTGAGTCCTATTCCCTATAGCCCCTCCTGGACCCAAAAACTTCATAGTGAGCAAGCCATTTGTAGTTAACCAAAAAGGTTCTACTCCATCTGCGTCCCATACCCTTCCTCGCTTAAACCATTCTGGTAATTTATTCATCATATGAGCAACTTTAGTATTACTCCATTGAGCCCAGCCAAGAGGAGTTGGGACAGATACGTTTGTATCGTTCTTGCCAGTAGCAAGCTTAACCCTGTTCACCATATAGTCGATACTATCTTCGGCTAAACCAGCGTCTGTTCTAATAACATTATGCATCTGTTCAATAAGGTCTATCATTAATTCATTTTTATGAAGATTCCTATATGTGTCATCTAAATAATCAACATGAACTTGAGCGCCTTTCCTTCTTGTCACAGGGTCAGTCCAAAGTTTTCTTTGTTTCTTATGAATAGACATTGCTTGGTCTATCATTTTTTCATTAGGAATCCTATCTGCTGTTGCATGAGCCATCTCTTGAAATTCTTTCAGGTCTTCTTGTAATTCTGCAATACTATTCTCGTCTAAGGTTGACGCTTCATCTTGTAGCCTTTTTTGAATTTCAAAAATAGTCCTATCAAGCATTTTAAAGAAGTTGCCTTTATTCCATTTAATCGGAGCATAGTTTTCTTGTTTTAATTCAAGAGATGAATCTGGAGTATGTATTTCTCCAGTTCTCTTATTTTCCCAAACTCTTGATTCTATTCCCCCAACTTTATATATATTCTCTTCCATCCATATTTTTATTTCATCTGGCTTTAGCCCTTTCTTTTTAAGCTCGGCTCTTATGTCGCTTTCAACTTTAGCTCTTTTGTTTTGAGTCCTTTTGCCAAACTTTTTTATATCTTTACCAACTTCTTGATAGGTATTTCTATATTGACTTACCAATTCCCACATATTAGCATAATTGGCATCGCCTTCCTCAAGAACTTTTTCTTCTGTCATTTCAGGGTCAGGCTGCTTCTCCATGTAATTAAATTCAACATAGGCTTTGTGCTGACTGTTCTCGGGATATAAAGCATCAGCTTCATCTAATTTGTTTAAATGAGCCAAATATCTTTCTTTGCTTAGTTTGTCACCGTTATTTAATCCAAAAGCTTTTATTTCATCAACAGATAGCCTTTTTTGATGATTAGTAAAAACGTGTGTTTGATTAGACGTATAATACCCGTCTCGCAAAGCATCTCTAACTAATTGAAACTCATTAATTCCACCATTTTTTAATTGATACTTGCTATCTTTTTCATTAAGATATTCTCCTCCATCAGGCTTAACACCAGTAAGATATGAGTTATAAACCTCTTTGCCCTGTCCTTGACCATCCTTTATCATAACATAACTGTATACGCCTGACCATAATGTTCTGTTTGGGTTATTGGGGTCTTTTATTGTGATGGATGTTTGTTTAAACTTCCTACTTCTATTGGTAACGTTTTTTCTTTTAGTATTAACTCTATGTGACAATAATTGCATTTCTGCTTCAATCAAAATATTTGCATCATCCCTAGCTTCACTAAAAGAATGCCACTTTACAAACCTTGTCTGACCATGAAGAATGTCATTAACAAAATCATCTGTGTATTTATTTATATAAGCGCTCTTATACATTTCCTCATTTATTTTAAGGGTTGACATGGCTATCCATTTTTTATTTGGAACTATCATGCCATTATCGTCTTCTCGGTATTCCCTATCTTTAAAAGTGACTTGCAAAGTAGGCTTACCATTAGCGTTTAATTTCCTATCATGGACTGTGATTAGCCTTCCTTCTCCATCTTGCATACTTAATCCGTCTAGTACTGCGCTTTTATCTGACAAGTCATATAATCCTCTTGCATTGGTAAGGAATCTCTTAGCTACTTTAGATACGTCTGAATCAAATCTAGCGTAAGATTGTTTAATCTTATCAGCCATCTCTTTTGTCGATTTAACAAGTTTAGATATAAAACCATATCTATCATTCCTCATTGCAAGTATACTAGGAGGTAATAATGCCCTTGCGCTATTACTCATTCCGTCCTTTCTGCTATTATCCCCAAATGCCTTCTCTCGCTTGTCTCTAATTTTTTTAAACCTAACATACATAGACTTTAGCCTATGCTTACTTATTTTAATGCTATCTGGGTTAACATCATCTACAAATACATCATTGAAATAATTTCTCCATTGAGTTCCCATTACCCAAGGGTCTAAATCATAATGAGCATTGTCTCCGCTTTTCATAAAGTAATTATACATGTCATTGTAAAAATCATTATGAAGTTTGTCTCCTTTTTTAGGTATGCCTATTAAAGAAATAACAGCGTCATCCGCATCTAACTTAAAAGCAGTTACAGCCTGCTTATTCGCATTCTCGATATTGATTAATGATAAGTCACAATTATTTGCCATTATTTACAAAGCCTCTTCTTAAAGTCGTTAGTCATTACTTCAGTCGTACTTACACCTTTGCTTGTTTTATCTGCGTTTAATATACGCAAGTCTCTATTGTTTCCAGTATTATATAAAGCTTGAAGGTCGTTTAAATTTTTATCCATTAAATTATCATGGAATAACTTATAATAACTCTTAGTAACCTGTGGTTGCATCAAGTCTAATGGGAAAAATACTCGCATTCTATTTTTTGCTATTTTATCACTCGCTCCCTTTATTGATGATTTACCTTTAGTAAATTGGTGAAAGGTGGATACTATTTGCGCCTGCTCTGATAAAGCTTCCCATTTAGGGAGAAACTCAGAAATTAATTCTTGAATGTCTTCTGAAAAATCAATTGATAGCTCCTTGTCGTCAAATAAAGAAAAATACTTCTCAGCAAAATCCATAGCAAATGAAGTCCCTTTTTCTATGTCTGCTTTAGGAAAGCCATTTTTCGGGTCAAACAAAGTATTAGAAACTTCAAGAAGTTGATTTCTCGCTCTTCTATGAGCCATTAAATTAGAGTATTCATTAAAATACAATGGGACTACATCGAAATCTATAACGCCTTGATTAGGATGATTATCTCTTGTGGCTGTGTCGACCATCTCATTTAATGATAATAATACCTTTTCCTGTAATGTAGGTTTCCACTTATACTGAATTGGAGAGCCTAATGGATTAGATTCTTCTTGCTTCATACCTACGGCAGCGGTGATGGCTGCGAGAGTCTCGTGTTGCTGTGTGTATGTGGAGTCGTTAAAGATATTGGCTTTAATTATTTTATTAACAATTTTATTATGAATCGTAACCCTATGGGCTTCATCATTAAATAAATTTAATCCCCTAGACGCATTGAAAAACCCCTCTAAATCCATTTTTTTATGTTCATTGTCATACCCCTGTCTTAACCCACTAAGATTAAACTCTTTTCTTACAAGGGCTACATATTTTTTAGCATAAGTAGTTGCTATTTTACTATACCCATCAAACATAAGATTGTCCATGAAATCACTAGAGTTAAACGGGCTTGGTTCAAAAGAGCCAAGAAGACCCCATTTAGAGTCATCAACAGCCATCTGTAATATTATAGCCATTTCATTTTGCTTAGTAGTCTGTAAATAAAAAGTATACTTATTACTCGCCTGAAGCTCTAAAAAGTGAGAGTAATCTTTAACCTTTATACGATTAGCCCCCTTATTTATTCTTCCTTCATCAGCAACAATTGAATCATTATTATCATTATATATTTCATCAAATTGTTCTTGAAAATCTACATTGCCAATTTCATTTACAACATTTAAAGGCTTGTAGTCCATAACAACTACGTCTGTTGGCTTAAAGGGCTTTATAACTATTCCACCTGGGAGTATAATCTCAACACCCTTATAGTGCATAGAAGCCATAGTATTTCTAGCATTAGTAATAGCCCCTATCTGCAACATACCACCATTAATATTATTAATAGTTTTTTCTACATCCCCTTTATTGCTTAAAGACGTATCTTGCAACTGCTTGCCCCAATATTTAAGGTTAACAGCTTTCATTAAAGCCTTAAACTCTGGGCTTTTCTCAAATTTCTGAAATGTTTTAATAAGTTTAGGGCTATCTAATATACTTATCTTGCCTTGGTCACCGTCCCAGTCTCCATCAAATACTTTTATGACATCAAAATTCGTTAAGAACATAGTTTGACCATGCCCACCTTCTTTTAATTGCCGTATGTTTCTAAGAACAACACCTGTAATCTTAGTAATAGGTTGCCTAGAGAGAAGAACAGGGATGTTATTTACATAACTCCCTTTGTCATCTTTCTCAAGTAACCACTTATTCAAAGCGGAAATAGATGGTCTGAAGTCGGGATTGTTCGCTTTTCTATATGCATCAAAAACCTGTTGAAACATTATCTCATTTTTTGAACTAGGGATAAAATCACCCTGTTCTAATTCAAGCCCTCCAAAAGCGGGAGCATAATAAGGTTTATAATACATAGCTGTACCCATATTCTCTTTTCTATTCCTTAGTTTGAATAAGCCATTTTTAATAAACTTATTAGCTATATGCTCTTTCCACATAGGAATGATAGATGGGTGTAATAATCCTTCGCCATTTTCCCCTATTAACTGTACGTGTTTTTGTAATTCTGGCAGTATGTCGCCTTCATCTATGTCTTTCTTAAGCAACTTATATAAGGCTTTGGGGTTACTAGCAAGCGTTGTTAATTCATCTGAATATTGTTTTATTATTTGGTCATAGTAATCAGTAGTATTTTTAAGCCATTCTTTACCAATGTCTGTTTTTAACAATTTATCACCTAACATCATCTCAGCTTGAGTAACAGGGTACGCTGATGTAGTCTTTTTAGGTTCTCTCTGTGTTATCTTTTGGTAGCCTTCTGGAAGTGTTTTTACTTTATTAAACTCGCTATATTCCCCTGCTGTCATTTTACTAGAATCAGTTGGTGACAAATGCTCAAAAGTTTTTCCTTCAGAGTCTACCCACCTACCTACGTCACCATTACCTATATAAGTAGCAATTAAATTGCCTTCATTATCTACAATTTTCATACCCTTAAATGGGCGCATTTGAAGCCCCTTAAGCCCTATATAATTAATATCGTTACCTTTGCCATGCCTAGCTCTAATAGCTCCCTTAATAACGTCCATAGTCCCCTTCCCATTCACAGTCTTACCCAAGGAGTCACTTAGTCTCTTAAACCATTCACCAGAAGATAGTATCCAGCCATCCATATCAGTTAATGGAATATCGTCTCCATATTTATTCTTAAAAAATGATGTCTCTGCGTTTACTGTCATTACACTTGATTCGCCAAAGTCTCTCATTGTGTAGCCGTTTTGGAAATCTAGTTTAATTCTGTCATAATGGTCTTGTACGCCCATAGGTTTTGATGCGCTGCTACCTAAATGAGTTCCAAGTAAATACTTAGGATACTTAACAGATTTCCACCACTCGTGTTGGGTTATAAGTTTAGCCATTTTCTTTACGTTTTCAGCGCTGTCGTCCATTTCTTTTATATCATTTTCCGTTAAAAAGCTACCTAACGTCTTGTCGTCCATATTGCCATCAGAATATTCTTTAGAAGCATACTTTACAAACTCCATATATGTAATATTTTTATATTCCTTTGGAATTTCAGTAAATAATATAGCTGCATGGTCGCCACCTTTAGACCCTACATAAATATAACCATCTGCTTCAAACATTGTCATATCTATATCATTCTGTGAACCAGTTGGAGACATCGTAAACTGACTAGGAGATATTTCCCACCATGTTTCATTCGTTTTAGTATTTAGCTTTTCCTTAACAATATCTTTCAAAGATAAAAATATTACATTCACTCCATCCATTTCTGCAAAAGACTTCATATATGTTTCAGGTACAGCCGATTGCCTTACTAAGTCTTTCTTTTGACCTTGAGTTACAACATTAGTCTTAGGGTCTGTGACTTCAGTATACTTAGCATAAGTTGTACCCTTTTGCGTTACGGCAACTCCTGCGTCGCTCTTAACTATTTCTAGGTTTAATTGACCAGTACCTGATGACTCATCAAAGCTGTGAGTCTTAGTTCCCGATTTATGCCAAAATTCCCTTAAGAACTCTTCAGCAACGTCCTGAATTTTAGCACTTGGGTAATCCTTATTAATAAGCATAGTAAAATCATTTAAAAAGTCATCATACACATCTTGTGAGTGAGCTAACTCCGACATTTTAGCATAATCTGATTTTGCAATTCTCACGCCAAGTTCCCTAATAAAAAATGATTGAGTAAATTTATCCGCAGGGTTATCCCCTTGCTTATTATTGTCAACACCTTGATACTCTGGAAAGTTTTCGTCACTATCATTAAAGTCCCATTGACCTTCAGCAAAGATAGATTTAACGCCTAACTTTTTGCCTCTAAAGAAAGAACCTGCTATGTATTCTTTAGATTCAGCATCACTTAAGTCCTTAAATTGCTTCTTTATCCTTAACCAAAAGTTCTTTACTGCTACCTCAATACCCTGTTTAAGTCCACCTGTCATAGTATTGGCGTAAAATTCACCCATATAGATAGCCAATTCTTCATTGCCATACTTTTCAATCATCTTTTTAATAACAGGGTCTTGACTAAATAAGTTTAAATATACATGAGCATACTCGTGGGGAACTGTGTCCATAGTCGCTTTACTTTTAGACCACTCAACAGCTAATCCTAACGCCTTTCCTAGTACTTCAGAGCCATCTGCTTTTAATATAGTTTCTAAGCCCTTTGCTGAAATATTAGGGAAATGCTTTTTTAATCGCTTTCGTATTTTAGAAAAAGTAACTAAATCACTCATGTACGAAGGCATATACCTTGCATTTCTATTTGATGGAGATGACTCAGCAGTTAAATCATATTCCATTATCCATCTGCCGTAAGGCTCAGTAGGAGGATTAATAGTGGATGTATTATCCTCTGGCATAATAGGATAACCCTCTCTTGTTTCTGCAACAAATGTAAATCCCATTTTCTCCCAAAATCCCTCAGAACCTGCATTAACATCTATTTCAATTTTATCTCGTCCT
>TARA_R110000744_G_scaffold80826_1_pt1 | contig 19037 bp, 22 predicted proteins | sample TARA_R110000744 | Tara Oceans TARA_R110000744 (sample SAMEA4398083) | marine metagenome | biome: Polar Biome; feature: [DCM] deep chlorophyll maximum layer (ENVO:01000326); material: water (ENVO:00002006), including particulate matter (ENVO:01000060) such as... | depth 36 m | reverse complement strand
GCCATCAGCGCCATCCATGTGTAACAACAATTTAGTATCAGTGTCATCTGTAAATGCTGTTGACGGAACTGTTATTGATGTTTGTGTTGGATCGTATCTATTTGTAGAAGATACTCTAACTTCGTCAATCCAACATTGCGTCCCTGCGTTTGCTGGAATGGCGCCATCTGTGTGAGCACCAATGGCAAATGATCCACTGCTTAAAGTACCGTCCCAAGTGCTATTAGCAACTCTTGTTCCGTTAACAAATACTCCAATATTATTTGAACTATCTCTCACAAATGCATAGTGATGCCATGTATCAACTGCTAACGCACTTCCTACACCGTTGGCATTAAAAGCTGAAGTTCCGCCGCCGGCATTAACTTGAATTTTCATATCGTAGTTTCTAAACAACATCATAATGTCGCCATTGCCAAAACTACCATGTCTGTTTGACAATATAGAAACTGTGCCACCGCCTGCGTCTATATCAACATTAAACCAACATTCCCAAGTAAATTCCCCAGTAATCGTTGAAGTGTCTAAATCAACGTTAAGATAATCGCCTGTTCCGTCTAGTAGAAGACTTCCGCCGCCAAATTGTTGACGTCCTGTATCAACTTGGGCATCGCCGTTTGTTGTTATTGTTCTTCCTCGGCCACCAGTGCCACCAGTACCGGCAGCATCTGTAAACGTGTATGATAGTCCTGCTAATCTAAATGCTCCAATTGGCATGTGTCACTCCTTAGGCTGTATAGTTTGTCGCAACTGAAGTCCAATAAGTTGTGCCATCATAAAAGATGCTTATTACACTGTCACTTGTTAGTGTTTTAGTACCATTTGCAAACTTGTAAGCTCCTGTGCCAGTTACATTGCCACCACCACTAACAATTAATGTTACGCTTTGACCAGTTGCCGCATCACTAAATGCGCCTAGGGTAAGTCCATTTGTTATAGTAACTGTTTTTACATTGCCACTAGATACAGTTAATGTTGGTGCATCATTAGATCCTAAGGCTTCAATTGTTTCTGCATAATCCTTAAACACTGGATTAGATATAATCTCGCCCTGAGCGTCTAGTGCACCACCAAGTTGTGGACTTGCGTCATCAACGACATTTCCAATACCTGAACTTGGAATAATTGGTGGAGTATATGTAAATGAACCTGTGGCGTTATTGTACGAAATGCCGCCAGTACCACTTGCTGAAGCGTCTGCTCCAACACTTAAATTTGTTAATTCTAATTTGTCGTTATTTAGGTTAGTGAAGTTTGCATCACCTTCCGTAAAGGATAACGCTGATCCTTTTGTGTTTCTTAATACTATTGTACTCACGCCAATCTCCTATAAAGTTAAAGAGGATGCCTGCAGTTGTTGCAGACATCCCTGCTATTAATTAAGCTAGGCTGATTGTTAAGTTGCCTGAAGATACCTGGAAAGTATCGCCATTTTCAATAGTTTTGGAAGTTGTTACTGCTCCCCAAAACAACACGTTGCCTGTTGCTGATGCGTCCATTACTGCTACGTGAGTAATTGTACCCCAGTTGCCACTTGCCGCTGGAAATGTTACAGTAGCGTTAGTAGCCGCTGAACCGCCTGACGCCCCAGCAAAAGCTACTGTTTGACGTGTATAGCTATTGCCGGAAATTTCGTCTGACAATGTTCCAGCTTCTAAATTAGCTGCCGCGTTGGTTGATGCGTTTGTGAACAATCCAAGGTAAAGTGTTGTTGCTGGAGTGTAATTTGCTCCGCCTAGAACGTGGTCTAGTACTGCGTTTTCTGTGTAGTTTGATGCTGCCGACATGTTAATTCTCCTATGTTGTCTGCTTTTGATTATTACAGACAAAGCTGCCTGTTTATTCTTCTTGCAATGTATTTAGCCCCAATCGTCAAAAAACGTCTAAAAAAGGCTAAAAAAGATTAATATCCTCTAAGTGTAGATGTTGTGCCTGTAATGCGTGTGTCAGGATATTGTGAAGGAGTAGCAAACGATGTAATTATATTTACATCAATGCCACTTTGTCCACTAGTCGGGTCAACATTAACTGTTGAGTCAACTGTAATTGCCGCACTGCTTGTTCCTGGTGATGTTACACTTACTGCTGAAGGTACTGCTGTGCCACCTGCACTTGCTAATGCAAATGTCATTGTGCGTACTGAACTTAAACTTTTAAGATAGTTAGTGCTTGGGTCGTAACTTCCACACCAGGCAACTGGAACTGTTACTGTCTGGCAAGTGTTGTCAGGTGCTACATATGGTGGTGCAGTTTCGTCATCAGCAACACTAATATCAGCAGTAAGATCTGGTGGACTAATTGCACACGGATCTTGATAGCCAGGGTCAAGTGTAAATGTTAAACTTTGTCCGCCTGTGTATACACCGTCATTGTTTGTTGTAATATCTATTGTTGCGCCACCGCTAGTAATTGTTACTGTGCCTGACAGTGATGGACTTGTTACTTTGCTACTTGCACTTCCGCTAATTGTATACGGAACAGTTGTGCCATCAGCAATGCCGGTTGTTGCAATTGTAATTGTTGATGTGCCACCTTCTGTAGTTGCTGTTGGATTTGCTGTTACACTGTCATATGTAAATGCCTTAGGTGATTGGATAACAACGTTGCTAGAGTTTTCACCACAAGTAAATGTTAATGTTTCGTATGCTGTGTCACTATCTGCTGTAAGATCAAAAGCAATTGATCCTGTTTTACTTGTTATTTGCACTACCCCGGTTAACGGAATGCTAATGTCACTTGCGTCTATGCCTGTAATTGTATATGGATACTCGTAGTCTGGAACATCAAAGTAACAAGTTTCGCAATCATCTGTTAAGGTAATTGTTACAGTCCCGCCTTCGCATAATGCTGTTGTGCTTGCTGAGTGTGTTAATGGTGGTTTCTTTGCGCCACTTAAGAAATCTGCTAACTCTTCAGCTTCCTTAACTTCGTCTGCTGTTAGAGCACCTTCTGCTGTTGGATCACCAAACAAGCTGCCAAGCAAACTGTTAAACATTTTAGCGGCAGCATTTGCTAACAGTAAACGTCCAATACTTGCACCAGCGTCAATATCGTCGCTTGCTTGGATTTCTTGGTTCATTATTTTAGGAACAACACCATTACGCTTGGTTCTTAGATCTCTTGTTAGGTCTGCTACATATACATCTGCATCATATTCCAATGCTGTAATGTTGTAAACTATTGCACCATCATCATCGTCTTGTTCTTCAATTTGTATTACTCTAAACACTTTATTTGTGTAGTCATACATGCCGGCAGTAACATCAATTAAATCACCAGCTTTCAATCCGTTTGCTGTAAAGTCACTTGCAAACTGTATAATCTTATCAATACGATTTTGTTTAAGTTCCTGTGTTGCAATAATTTGTGCTTGCACTGGATCATTAATACAATCAAGTTTAATGTTTAATTGGTTATCAAGTTCTTCAGCAAATCTATCAGCAGTCGGTGTTGTTACAGTAAGATAGTCAGTTGCGTCTCTAAGATCTTTGTGTGGATATTCTATTAGAACACTGTTGTATAATTCATTAACTCCACTGCCGCCGACATTTATACTACCAAGTATATTTGAGTCAGTAAAACTTTTAACACTTGCACCAGGTTCATTTACAATAACAACCCATTTGCCTAGACTAGGGTTCCAAGTAACAAAACACCCAGAACTAGTTGCTAAGAGTTCAATGTTGTCTAATACATTATTACTTGTATCTATAACACCGTTAATTTCAAATTTATTTCTACTCGCCATCTTTTAATCCTTAAATTTGCTTAAACACAAGTTGCGTTTTAGATTCTGTATTTGCTTCTGGTGTAGTTACTTGGTAATTGAGTCTTACATTGTATAAACTATCACTAGGAGTTGTTATTGACATTGTTTCAATATCTTGATTAACTTGTGCCTTTGTGCCATTAATTGTTATCTCTCCAGTAACAGCATTAAACACACCTGGTTTTGGACCATACGAGTTTATCTTTAGGTCAGCGCCTAAGGCACCAAGTGCATATTTACTGCCGTCTGTGTTTATAACAAACATAATAGATTGTAGGACGCTCGGCGATGATGAAGGACCTTCAACAGCAAGACTTCTAACATAAGTTAGTGTATGAGTTGATTGGTTAAAGGAATGTTCTTCAACTATCTCATCTGCCTGCACCCGGATAAACACTTTTAATCCGTCATCACTTATTCGCATGTCTGCACCAAAGTAGTCATCGTTAGACGATATTTGTGCATTAATTGTAGATGGCGATGACCAACTAGATCCATTGTAATTGTATTGTAGTATTTTACCTGGAACCCCTGGACTTTGATTAGACTGAGATACCATTTGCCATAGCGTGTTACTATCAGGGCTTAGTAATACATAGCCTTGACCTGGAGTATCTGTTTGAACAGTATGTTCTATTGCCCAACTCGTTCCGTTGTGTTTGTAAATTTGAGTGTATCCATATTGTGCAATACCATTGTACCAAGATGTTAGTGCAAATCTATCTGCGTTTCCACTAACAGTTGCATCATGCCAGCTGTCAAAGAGTACACTAGTACCGTTAAATGTATTATCAACATTTATTACTTGTACGCGGCTATAACTGCCACTACCTGTTCTAGTCCAGACCTCAGCAGTCATTTCATATGATCTAGTCACGCCATCTGATCCGCTTCCGCTTCCAGACTGCTGCCAGTGATTTATAATTAATAGTAAGTCACCGTCTGCACTGCTGTCCATTTTGAAGCCAAAGTACCCGGTATATTGACCATTACTTTGTTGCCAACTAGATTCACCAACTAATGTTTGATCTAACGTAAAGGTATTTAGGCCAGCGTTTCTTTTGTATATGTAAACTCGTCCAGCACTGTTAAAGTCAGCATATGCGGCAATTATTAATGTGTCGTCAGTTGCAAATCTAACATTTTGTCCAAACTGTGATGTGCTTCCGCCAGTAAATGTTTGCACCCATGTCCAGGTGTTGTTTTGCAGATAGTATATGTCTAGTGCACCTTGGACTTGACCTAAACTGTTTGTGTTGTACTTGTATCCAACTGCCATAATGTCACCTGTGCTATTAAATGCAACACTAGGTCCATCACCCCTATCTTCGTCTCTAAAGTAAATGTCTTTAGATAGTTCTTGATCAGTGCCCCATCTAGTAATGCCAGTAGTAGACATACTTGTTAACTGTGATGGTGTAACGGCAGTAGCTTTGTAAACATAATTGCCAGCGTTTGTATAATCTGGATCTAATATGTTTGGAGCAACTGTGCCAAACACTGTTGGTACTCCCGGAGTATGATATGCTATTCCTCGTGGCTCAGACAAATAATCTATGTTTGAACAGTTAGCAGTTTGTGATGCCTGGTATGCTCTATTTGTTAATTCTGTTGCATCCGACGTTGCTACATAAGTTAACACAAAGTCTTGTTTAACACTAAGGTTAGTTATTGTTAGATTATTAAGATGCGTATTGACGTCAGTGAAGGTTCCGGTAATTGTTAATACTTTAGTAGTGGTGTCAAAACTAGTATTGCCGCTTATTGTAGATTGTATTGTATCAACCCTATCAATTTGATCTGGAGTTACAGTTACACTCCAAGACTCATTACTTGTGTTTTCATAAATTAACTGCGGAGCACCGGTAATTTGGTTAGTAACACCTGCGAGCCAATCAAATTGAGTTGTGTCTGTAAACCCGCTTCTTGTTAATATTGCTTGATTAATAGTAAATGCACCTGTAAGTGCTTGCTGTATGCCTGTAATTTTATTTGCGGTGATTGTACACAAAGATGTTGTTGGCATTACTGCTTCAGGAACAAATACTCCTACAGTCCATTGTTGTTGTAGGTTTGATTGAATATCAGTATCATATAGGATTGTAGGATTGTAGTAAACATTGCCAGCAAATCCAGCAGTTAATGTTATTAATGGACTCTTAACAGCATTCCAGTCACTTACACTGTCTATACCGTAGAATGTATAAGTGTTTCCGCTTTGTACTAGTGTTACGCCAGTCGGTAATGAGCCTAAAGTTACAGTAGCATATGAACTACCTACTTCAATTTGGTATCGTACATTTGGAGTTCCAATTAATTCAATTATGTTAATGCCTGCAATAACATTGAAGGATAATGAAGTATCTGTAAATGCAATATCCTTTGCTTTAGGTCTATCAAATAAAACATTTGATGGTCTATTGTCAGTAAACGAAACAACTGTATCGCTTACTCCATTTAAATAATTTAAACTGTTCATTGACTGTAAATCTCCCCTGTACTAATACCAGCGCCATATCGTGTATTGGTCATATAGTCAAACATTACATCTCCTGGCTTCTTCATTGTATTAGATACTTTAAATTGCAAATTGCCTAATCCAGTAATCTTATTTTTAGCATTGTATTCTATTTTAATTAAGCAGAAGATTAAATTAGTCATGTCATGGGCACTAGTCCAATTAGGGAACAAGTTGTAGGCTGCTATTGAGTTGCCACCTGATTCTGTTGTTAATTGTGCTGGTAAATCACTGTTGCCGTTATATGGATAAACTTTTAAATATCCACTCCATTTGTCAGTACTATTACCTTCTTCGTCATATGCAAGATCAACAGTAACGCCGTCTGGTTTAAAGTCTAGTCTAAGGCCATCCATGTAAACTTCTTTAAAGCTAAATGCACTAGCAGTACCGTCAATAAGGTTGCCTGTCTTTTCACTTAGTGTTACACAAAACCACATATCTGTATTGTTGCCAATAAGTTCTGCATCTGTAACAACTCCGCCAACAAAAGCATCACCATATATTACTGGTACACTATTAGTTGTGTCTGGACTAACTGTTACACGACTGCCTGTATCTGCGGCTGCCTGTGCGCCATCTGCACTTTTTCTAATACTGTCACTAACCTTCTTTAAGGCTAATCCGTATAGTGCTGTTTTGGCTAAACTTGATCCAAGGCTATTACTTTTTAAGAAGCCACCAACGCCTTTTGCTATGCTGCCTAATGTACTTAAGAAACTCATTGTGGTGCTCCAAAGTTAAAGGATGCATCTTTTAAGTTAGGTACTCTATCAAAGCTAACATCTGTTGAATAGTATTGTTTCATACTTTGTGGATTTGTCTTTCGTCCTGCTATCTTACTACTTAATATATCCACGTTTGACAAGCACTCAATCTGGAGACTGTTTGAAGCAGTTCTTTCACCAACGTCATACTCTTCATCAAGACTATAATTGTTAACAGTGCCAATGTAACGTCCTTGTGTTGTTCCAATTTGGATTCCAGTTCTTGCATGGAAGTATGCACGGTAGATCTTAACCGGTGAACCTTTAATTTTACTGTAAATTATTTCAGCAATGCTACTGTCTGGAATGCCGCTGAGTGTAATTGTAATTGTATTTGAACTTGATCTAAGTTCACTTGAACTTGATGTAATGTTTAATAAACTTCCAATTGGAACATATGATTCTGCATCAATAGTAAATGTTGCGTCATGGTCACTAAATGTTAACACTTCGTTTGCAAACGATGCGCCACTTGTTGCTTTGTATTCAGCAACGTCAATTCTAACAAATAGTGATGTTCTAACTGCTTGTGAACTTGTTAAGTCTACACTCATGTTACACCTCTACAAACACAAAGGGGCCGCCCCAACTAACTTGATCTCTTGCAAATATTGTCCATTCTGGGAAGCTAATACATATTACATTATAAGTTTCACTAGTACCTGGATTAACATTTCCGTAATACCAAGGGAAGTCGTAATACGATATTGTTATTGAAGCAGATGTAACTTTGTCTAAAGATTCAGCCAACAAAATATTAGTTCGTAGATCAGTCCAACGTGGACCGTCTGGTAGTTTAATAGTAAATATTTTCTTAGCAGTACCTCTTGACGTTGCTCTTACAGTTCCGTCTCTTGCTGTAGTGCTTGCAACTACTTGCTTTCTATTAATGCTAAGTGTTTCAGCATTGTCAACTATCCATTGGAAGCTCATATCTGTTTATCTCCTTCTTGGTGACGCACTTGCGCCCTTGTTTGCTACTGCGTGTATAAAGCCTGGATCGGCTGCAACTAACTCCTTAAAGCTTCTTGCATCAACAGCATTAATATTATATGTAACTGCACCGCTGCCTAAATTAGGTGTTACATTTGCAGGACCACTTACTAGTTCAGGACCATTTTCTCCAACAACACCAAAGCGTCCTGGAGGTATCATTCCGCCAGTTGCAAAGAAGCCACCAAACATTCCACCTGCTTGACTGCCAACTGTTCCTGTTCCGCCACCTAGTGCTGGTAGTTGGAATATACTTGCCATACTTTGTTGTATCTGTGCTCTAAGTAAATCTTCTAATAGACTTGCAACAAATTCCTTAAATTCAAACTTACCTGTTTTAGCAAAGTTGACAATCATGTCTTCCATGCCCTTGGTTGTTTTAGAAAATACTTGTTCGGCACGTTTGGCTGCATTAGTTGCATTGTCTTCGTATTCGTCAAACGCTTTCTTCCAACCACTGCTAAATGTGCGTTGTGATTTTATTTCTAAATCAATTGCTGCCTGTGTTTGTGTGGCTGCTTGTTGTCTTGCAGTAATAGTTGAACGTGTTGTTGCTTCTATACTAGCAAGTGCGTCTTTTAACTTTGTAGCATCAGCATCGCCAAATTGTGTTTTAATACGTTCTTGTGCTGTACGCATTAATCTTAATTCGTCTAATTCAATTTGTTTTAGTTCACGACTAATGCCGGTTAATCCAGCAAGACTTACATCATTAAATGCATCTGTAACACGTTCTGCCGCGGCAAATGTGTTATCATTTAAGTAATCTGTAAGTTCTGTTGAAGTTTTAGTAACTGTGCCTAGTGTACTATTAAGGCGCTTCATTGCGGCTTCATACACTTCTGGAGCAATCTTGCCTTCTGCAAATGCTACACTTAATCTTTCAACAGCCTCTTTAGCAAAGTTTACTTCACTTACACTAGATTGTGCTTCTTTAATTAGGTTGTCATAGAAACCTTGTGCTGTTGCAGTTTCTTTTACTGCGGCACCTAATCTTTCAACTTGTTCAGTTAACTGTTCATGACGTGTTGTTGCAATTGCAATCTTTTCATTTAAGTCTGGAATAAAGGATCCAGCATAAGTGCCAGTCAATGCTGTTAATTCTTCTAGTGCTGTCTTAGCGGCTGCTTGTGCTTCAGTTGCTTTAACTAAAGAACTCTTACCACGCTCGTTAGCTTTGGCCATTGCATCAGTACTTGCTAACAAGTCTTTATACGGCTTCAATACTGCTTCTGTAACTTTTCTTTTTTCTTCTAACTGTTCAAGTTCTAATTTAGTTGATTCTGCTAATAGACCTTGTTGACGAGCTTGTTCTTCTAATGCTGAAGAATAAGCATTGTATTGTTCAATCGTTAGACCTAATAGTTTTAATTGATCTTTTAGAGTGATATTGTGTCCTGCAAGTCTAATACCAAATATGTCAGTTGCTTCGCCGGATTGCAACTCATTAATTTTAGCAAGTAACCCTGCGGCTACTTCAGTGTCAGTGTTAAACTCTTTGAGTCTTTCAATTGCAGTACCAAGACCTTCGTCGTTAACTAAGTTTTCAAAACTAGCGGCTTCTAAGCTAGTACTTGCTCCTGCTACTTCTCGCATTCCACGAGCAAGGTCTTCTAATACACCTCTATAAAGATCTGCGGCACCTGAGTTTTCAGCAAATACTACTAGTAACTTCTTAAATGCATCACTAACTTCTTGTTCAAGTTGATTAATTGTTTTACTAGTTGCTTCAAAAGACGCTTGGATTGCTTCACTGCCTTCAACCATCTTAAAGAACGATTCAGCAGTTAACTCACCAGCCTGTGACATCTTGCGAAGTTCGCCAACTGTTATGCCACTCTCACGAGCCATAATAATTAACGCTGGACCTAGTGCTTCAACAATACTATTGAATTCATCACCACGCACTGTACCTGATGCCATTGCTTGACCAAACTGTCTAATAGCGCCTGCGGACGTACCGGCATCAGCACCAGATATAGCAAGTGCTTTCTGGAAGTTGCCTGTTACTTTTAACACTTGGTCTTGACTAACACCTAGTTCTTCAGTTGCTAGTGTTAATTTAGTATACAAGTCAACTGTGTCACCAAAGGCAGCACGGTTAGCAACTGCGGCATTGTTTAACTTCTGCATTGTATCAGTTAGTTCGGCTTGACTATCTGTAATTAAACTTAAACTGTTGCGATAGTTTTCAAACTCACCAGTTGCAGTTTTCATTGCTCCTGCAAACTTTGTTATGGCTGCTATACTAAATGCCGCTGCCATTAATGGTCCTAGACCTTTAAGACTTGCTCCAAATCCACCAACACCAGCAGTTGCGCCCTTGGTGTCAACTATTAACTTATATCTGTCTATTGTTGTTGCCATGCTGTTACCTCGCTACCTTTCTAACTTCATCTCTTATGAAGTCAATTGTGGGCGCTGTCATGCCGTTTCTTGCTTGCTTACTATGACCTTCATTTAATCTATTAGCGTAGTTGTAGTTTCCACTAATAGTATCAGTGCCATTAAAGTCTGTTTTTCTTTTAGCATTGCCGGTTTTAATTGGCGTTACTGTCTTAAACTTCATATGAGCCTTTTTAGGTATAGCATCAAGCAACTTCTGAGTTCTATTAAGTCTTGGACTAATATTATTTGTTAACTTCTTTATCATTCTTGTGTGCCCTCGCTGTATTTAACATCTCTTGCATCTGGTCTTGAGATAAGTCATCAGTACCGCCAGACTCTTTCCTACCTAAATAATTCTCATACTGCAATGCAAAGTTTGCAATTTTTACGTCTATACTTGACCCATCTCTTAGTACTTCAGTTGGCAACTTACCATAACGCTTGGCAACAAAGTCTAATGTTAACCAAGCATATGAACTAGCTGTTAACTTGCTGAAGTCGGGGTCATTAAGTTTCCCAAGTGGGATACCACTCTTTCAACTGTTTTAATTGTTAAGTCCATTGGTAACACTTCTCCATCACCAAGTACTAGTTTGCCCTTTTCATCCATAATCAATCCGGCAACTACTTGAGCAATGTCACTAAATTGACTGTTACTTTCAAGTGTAGCAAGACTCATAAATGTGTCCATGTTTTGTCTGTCGTAGACGTGGAATTCAACTGCTTCACCATAGGTGGCAATAATATCCTCATCGTCAATAGTAATTTTAATTAGTTTTGGTTTGCTTGCGAGTGCTTCTAGTTTCATCTGTTAATCCTTTTTTCTGTTAATCAAAGTGTTCGCAAGAACTAGAAGAAACTCTAGTCTGCTATTTGCTTTTGCTAAGTCACGCTGGGCGCAACCTAATTCGTTCTTTGCTTTTGCTGCCTCTGCAACAATGCTCAGATATATCTCTTGGTCTGTCTTTTTATCTACTGGGTCCATTAATCTTTCCTACATTGTATTTAGCACTTGTAATAAAAGGGGGGCGCAAACCCCCCTTTTGTGTGCCCTCACGCTCTACTTCTTAGCTTACGGTGTATTCGCCGTTCACTGTGATAGTAACAGGAGATACCCAAACTGGGCTGTCTGCTGATACGCTTGGTGCTAAACCAGTAACAAATCCTGCACCAGATAACGTTTTATCACCAATGTTGATGCTAAATGTTATTGCTGTTTTATCGTTACTTAGACCTAAAAGGCCTAATGTGTCTGCGGCACCAACTGATCCACCTGAATCACCAAAGAACAACGTACCGTCAACAACCAAGTTAGTACTAATACTGTTGGTTGAAGTTGTAGCGATCTGTAGTTTTGCAGCCTGATCCAATTGTGTCCATGTAAACACATCGTTTGCACTGTTAACGGTCACGTCCTGGAGACCGGGTAACACTAAACTGCCTGAGACAGACGATGTTAGTGTTAAGATTGGTGGACTGGATGTTGCTCCTGTTGTACCACCTGGACTAGTAATGTATGTAGCCATATTGCTTTTTCCTTTATGTTAGCTTACTAAATGTATAGTCTATTTGCGTTACTAATAAGTCATTGACATAATCGCTTTGAACTTCAACAGCACGATTATTATATCCTGCTGTTGTGTTTACGTTCTTGCCTAATCTCAGACTTTGTATTAACGTTTCATAGTTTGCTGGTATTGTCTTCGCATCCGCAGTAAAGTAGATACTGACAGTTGTTGCTTCTGAGTGGATATCAAGTCCGTCTAGTGTTTGTATTAAAGGTTCCTCTGAATACTGTTCTCTTTCAACATATATTCGTTTTGGATTCTTTATGTACATCATTAGTCCGGCTTCTTCTCTTGGCAGTTCATCACTTACAGTGAAGCTTCCCAAGCTAAGTGTTTTGATATAGTTTAGAATATCTTCTCTCATCGCACCCTCTTCAAGTTAATGGCTCCTGGTGACTTCTCTGATGATACAATAGTACCGTCATTATCAAAGTCATACCAGTCACCTGCACCTAGCAGTTCAGCCAGTAAGGCCTCTGCTTTAGTAGTGTAATATCCCATCTTCTGTCTTTCAGCGTCTTCTTCATTACCAAAGTCAGCAACCATGGGTAATATGAATTCACTTAGGGCAGTGTAAACACACAAGTCTGTGAAGTCGTTTTGTCTTGCAACAATACGATCCACATCAAGTGCTGGAACATCAGCTACAGTGCGGTAGGTCTGACTACTAGATCTTGCGACATAGTAATCAGTCCACCAAGCACTTGAACGTATCTTAGATAGCATACGTTCAGTAGCTCTAATTAAAGAAGTTTCTACAACATCGTCAGTAAGGCTTTCATTAGAATCAAATAGTCTTTGATCCCTTGCGATAACGTCATCATATTCAGCAAAGCTAATTACGGTTGAGTTTTCTGTTATAAAAGCCATTCTATGTTACTCCTTAGGCTACTAAGTCAACGTTCATGATAAAACCATGTGCCGATTGTAGCACACTTGCACCAGCAACACCAGTTAGAACTACATCAGTAGCACGGCCGGCAGCTTGACGCTGTTCTTCCATAGTAATTGATCCACGCATTGCATGACCAATTGCAGAACCTGCAAATACAGCACAAGTAGCAACGCCAGTACCTTCAGCATAAGGAACCAATGCAGATTCAATTATGCGGCATCCAGCAAGTTGACCAACAAAGTAGTTAGCAAGGATGTTGTCAGCAACTGAACCTGAAGCGGCATAGTTGTCTGAAGCAGTCAAGGACTTCTTGATTGCGTTGGCTGCTTTCGGGTGAATAACAGCGTAGAAAGGACCAGTTAGTTTGTTTGCTCTAAGATCAGCAACACGATCCATGATGTCGTCTTTACCAAAAGCGGCAAGTGCGATAGCAGTAGTGGCTCCACCTAAGTTAGTAAATTCAGCAAATGCTTGTGTGTCCATTGCTTCAGCAATAGCACGACCTGATTGGTCACCAAGTTGATTCATAACATTGCCATAAGCACTGTCACGTAACATATCAGTTACTTTGTGGAATACAACGTGCTCACTCAAAGTGATTGAAGCAGAAGTTGTGTTAGTGTCAGCGGCTGTGGCTGCTGATTCGTCGCCAATTGTTTCAGCACTTACTGCTGACCATACTGGAACTTGTAGTACTTTACCAGCGTTTACTGGTGCATCAAATACAGTCATCATCTGACGTGCAACTGACTGTTCGTAAGCCGCAAACTGTGCCGCGGTTACTAGGGGTGCGAATAATTCGCTGTTTACCGATGTTGTGTTAGACATTTAAATATCTCCTAAGTTGTCTATTTTATAATTTGCCTTTGGCTCTTGCCTCAGCATATAGTTTTCTGTGGGCCGGGTTACTCATATCTAATTTAGAGACATCAAAGCCATTACCTAGGTCACTTCCGTGACTGCTTTTAGTGTTGGCAGTTGCCGCGGTTGGTTGTACAAAGTGCGGATTGGAATCTAAGAATTCACGCACAAGATCATCAACACCTAGAACACTTCCGTTATCTGTGTAACGTATTGCTCCTTTTGTATCAATGACTTCAACTTCACCGTCTTCATTAAGTCTTACATTTGAAGCTAATAACGCTTTAACTTGCTCTGGATTGACTGCACGATTATTTGCAGCCGAACTTAGCAATGGCGTATTGACTTTGTATTCCTTAATAACACTGTCTCGTTTTTGGATTTCAGCATCCTTTTTAGAAGCTAATTCTTTTAGAACAGTTTCAAATTCACCACGCTTTAATGCTTCCTCTTGCTTTAATTGTTCAGCTTGAGATTTCATATTGCGAAGTTCATCTACGTCACCTAGTTCTTCATATGGCTTTAATAGTTTTTTCTGAAGACTGCCTTTCATGCGAGCCATCATATTATCTACTTCTTCCTGTGAATAAGATTTTGCTTCTATAGCCTGATTTTCAACTTCTAGAGTGTTCGCATCAGTCGCGCTTTCATTTACCAACGTATTTTCTGACATTGTAGCATCGCCTCCCTTTAAGAGTTTGTATTTTGTTATATTGTTATTTATATAAGTTGTCTAAATTTTGGTTTAAACACGGTACTTACTTCTTCTTTGTGCCTTTACCTCTACCTTTACCTTTAGGTTTCTTTTTTCCATAAGCCATTATACTGTTTCCTTTACTGGTACAAATATATGACGACAGTTGTATCCACCACGGACTACAAACGGTGAGCCAGGTGCTTTACCACCCCAACTTCCACGCCATATTCTATTAATTTCTTTGACAGTCATTACTTGCCCATCGTGACTGCTACAGAAGCTTCTTGATGTCTTTATCAATCCACCTACATAACGATACTTGTCAATACCGGCAATGCTACCCCTAAGGATAGTTACTGCTCCATCAAAGTTTCTTACAATAGTGTTAAAGGTATTAGTAATAGTTTTAATACTTTTACTCACTATGGCCCGGAGGTCCTTAAGGATTACACCTATGGCGGCACCTGTAAGGCCTCCAAGCACAACACTATTAATAACAGTGTTCTGCTGAGTCTCTAGTGTCTTTTGCACATTGAATAATGTTTCTTGCATTATACTTTCAGTGTCTAGACTTGTTATGCTAGAGTCAATTACATCAGCGTTCATTAGAATGTTGCTTGCATATATTTCATTAAGCAACTCTCTCTGATTTGCAACGTATGCACGAATAGGAGCAAACAATGCTAACACTTGCGTCCTTGAAGGGTTAGCTCCAAGAAATGCAAGTTCAGTAACTAGGCTAGTAAACAGTGGACGCAATCCTTTACCAAACCTAGTACTAAGTTTATCTATTAGTGCATCGTGTGCATTTATCTGCGATTCAGTTGCCATTAGACTGCTTCAACCCATCCTTGTGACACAAGTAACTCATGCTGTTCCATTGTGCTAACTGTACGAACATCGCCAGTTGCTCGATTCACCATGTCATGTACTTCCATCATCATATTTTCAACGCCATTTGGTTGTGATTCAATTTCATTTACAACTGCTTGCATTTCACCTTCGTCTTCAATGATAAGTTTAGCAATTTCTTTCTGTAAACCTTTAGCGAATGTTTTGCTGTTGATGTTTGCTGTTGATGCTTTTAAGTACAAGTCTAAGTCACTGTGGTTGTCACGGATGTTAAAGCTGTCTGGATAATCAATTTCGCCATCCCATACTTTGCCCATGTAGCGTGACCATAGCATCCATATCTGTTCTTCAGCCAGTTCTAGAGCACTGCCCTTTTCGCTGAGTCTTGCATTAAGTAAACTAAATTCAGTTTGCATTGCAACGCCACTCATTGTACGACTTTCAACTGCACGGATTGCTCCAGTGTTAGCCATCTTGTCAATGCTTTCAATTGTGTGTTCAATTGACGCTAGGATCTTGTCAATGCTTGCGCCACTAAACTCTAAGATGTAAGGCTTTAGTCCTGGGTCCAAGTTCTCAGGCATGTGTATTAAACTACCAGCACCAATGCCAGCATTTGTTTCTGAAGTCTTAACTAAACTCGGGTGCGAGTCTAGTCTAATACTTTGATCTATTTCACTTGTGGCGTTATAGATAAACTTCTGTGCATCAGCTATGTCGCCAATGTCGCTAATACCAATGCCTCTAACTGTTGAGCGTTTGTTGTACACACATACAACCGGAACTGTTCCAAGTTGATTAGGTACTTGCTCATCACCAATTAACACATCGTCTGTTGTATTGATTGTCATTGTGCGAACTGTTTCCATAGTCCATTCTTTAACAACACTTACATCACCATTTACTTCTTCAACATAACGAATGTATTCTAAGTGATAACGTCCGCTTGGTGCTCTTGCATAACGCCAGTCTAGAACAACCAATGGAGTAAGTAAACTTAGGTATGGACGAACACCTTGTGCTAACTCGTCTGCTCTTGTAGTTGCACCAATGTCTGGCTTTGCTACTACAACCCAAGCATGACCAAACACACTTGCCCAAGTTGCCGCATCTTTCATGAAGCTGTTTAAACTGCGTCCATCAAAGTCTGCATCATTAAGAAAGTCTTCAAGTTCGGGCATATTCTTAACACTACCAAACGATCGTTGTGGTTGTTGTCCAAACAAGAAACTGTTGTATACACTAATAACACTTGAACAATGGTTCTGTAGTGGAGTAGTATCTAAACGGTTCTGGTATTCACTTTCTGTTTCTAATTGATATTTTACAAGGTGTTGAGCATTCTGATACTCCATTCCACCCATGTATGATTCCAACATATAGCGCCATTGGCTTTTGTAAGCATCGTATATGGCGTTGCCACTTACTGCTTGTGCTACTTCTGTTGTTAATAATTGTATTGCGTCCATTATTTTTTTCCTTTTATGCTAATGCAATGCCCCAGCGTTGCGGTTGTTGACTGTCAGGATCTATGTCCCGTGTTAATGGGAATAGATATGCGATACAGTATGACGCCGCATCAAACATATGATCGTATCCGCTATCTTTGTCCGGTACTTGTGTACCTTCCTTAAATGTAAATTTATCAAGACTCTCTATTGTATATTTAGCAGTGCTACTTATATAAAGGTTATTAGTGCCATCTGCTGAACATAAACGAGCATTGTATGCATTGATTCTGTCTCTTACTGGATCGTGCTTGCGTGGTGCTTTAAGTACAAACCCAGCGTTGGATAATATAGTGTGATCAGTCATGCCACCGGCGCTCGTACGTCTTTGGTTACCACTTGGATCAGGATAAACAAATATCTTGCTCTTAGGGTAGCGTGTTTTAATTTCTGTAACTAATTCGTTGGTGTTTGATGAGTACATTAGTATCTCGTCTATTTGGTACATCTTTGCATCATCCTTAACGAAGATAGCGGCAGTTGCAGGGCTTACGTTAAAGTCCATTCCAATATGTATGATGCTGTGATCAATGTGGTCAGGTGCTTCTTTAATATTGTCATCTCTAATAAACGCCCAAGCAACTCTATTCTCTGTTGTTTCAAATGTTGCTTCAAACTCTTGACGGAACTGTTTAAGACTCATGTCAGCACGAGCCTGTGTTATTTCTTCTTCATCAACAAAGCCACCTTCAATTGTTGTGTACTGCCAACTAGCCCATATCTTAGATTGTTCTTTTTCTATTAGGTACAAGTCGTAGAGCCAATTGCTTTTACCCTTAGGTGTACCAATAAACATTGCACCGCCCTTTTGATCTGCTAGGGCAGGTCGGATAACACTAATCCATAAGTCTGCATCAACGTCTGCAACTTCATCTATTACTACATAGCTTAAACTTGCACCACGTAAACTATCTGGATTCTCTGCACCCTTAAGACTTATTACACTGCCATTCTTGAGTGTGATGCTTAGTTCACTTTCATTAACCTTGACTACCCACTTTAAATTTAGTAAGCGTTCTTTTAGAGGCTTCCATACAATCATCTTTGCCGCACGGTAGGAACTTGTGATGTAGAATATGTTCTGATTAGGCAAGCGAGCATGATAGCAAAGCTGACGGATACTTAGGAATGTTTTGCCAAAGCGTCTACCGGCCACAACCACCTTAAAGCGATGCTTGTCATTTGCAATAGATTGTTGGGGATCACTCAGTATCATTAATTAACTCTGTTAGTGCTTTACTAATTGTTACTATTTGTTTGCGGTCTACTTCGTGTTCGTGTCTAAGGAAGTTGTTTTGATCTTGTAGTGCAATCATCTTTCGTTCGTGTTTATTGTGTGCTCGTACTACTTCTTCAAGTAATCGTGCCTGCGAATTAACTGTTTCAATTAACTGTATCATTGTATCGTAAGGATCAAAGCCAGGATCTATCATTATCTATCAATCATCCGTGTGCCACTATAATGTGTTTTGCGAACTATTATTTCTACGTTGTCTATGTCCCACCCAATCGTGCGATCAATTTGTTTAAGACAAACACTGTCTGGACCTTTTCCACGACGTAAGAACAAGTCATCTGTCCAAAGCGTTTCCCATTGATCCCAAGTTAAAGTATGAGTCTCTTTGCGATAGTTTGCTTGACTGCGGTGTTTAAGCCAAGCATAGTACTTGTCGTGTCTAACAGGACAAGGACCTTTAATCCATTTGCTACGATCAACAGTGCGTCCTGGACCAACTGCTGGGCTGGTGCGTGTCTTGTTTAGTGCATATTTAAATTCGTAGTTGTCCATAATAGTATTTATACAAAAGCACTATTTACTCGTAAAAAAAGACTCCGTAGAGTCTTTAGTAAGTTAGTTTACTATTTTAACTGTTTCCTGAATGTAATTCTTTCTGAATCCAACGTTCAACCTTGCTTGCACTTGAACCAACTACACTAGCATATCCTTCACCATCCCAGCGTATGTGACGACCAGCAGGATGTCCACTGTAGGTATTCCAATCGTCGCCTGCTTTCTCTAGCTTAACTAAGTCTAATAGAAGTAGTTCTCGCATCTCTGCGGCTGTTGCTACCTTATGACTACTCATTCAAAGTTACATTCAATTTGTGTGTAAACATCTGAGTTGCCGTTAGTAACAATCTTTTGGAACTTGTTGCGACAGTTGATGTCAAATGCATCATAGTGGATCTGTGCATGACCTAGGTCGTCATACCAAGCATT
>TARA_R110000744_G_scaffold15480_5_pt1 | contig 19054 bp, 23 predicted proteins | sample TARA_R110000744 | Tara Oceans TARA_R110000744 (sample SAMEA4398083) | marine metagenome | biome: Polar Biome; feature: [DCM] deep chlorophyll maximum layer (ENVO:01000326); material: water (ENVO:00002006), including particulate matter (ENVO:01000060) such as... | depth 36 m | reverse complement strand
ATTACATAAGGATAAAAGACAGATTGCTAAGTCAGCAAATTTTGCACTTGCATAAATGAAATATTTTATGTATTTTTGTTACATGAATAAACAACAAAGAAGAAAAAGATGGGCTGATATAATTAAATTAAGTAGAAAAGGTAAAACTCCAAAAGAGATTACTTTGTTACTTAATGCAGATTATACTTCAGTACTACGTACTTTTAAAAAATACAATTTAAAACTAGAAGGAAGTGGAGGCTCTAATAGAGCTATTACTACTAACTTTTTACAAAATGATACAGATAAAAATAATTATTTTATAGGGTACTTAGCGGCAGATGGTAACATCTATAAAACAGCCATTAATTTATACTCTATAGATATACGGTATTTGGAATCATTTTCTACTATTTATAATCAACCTTTTAATTATTATTATTATGGTTCCTCTATAGGAACTCCTATGGTACAATTAGGATTTGGTAATAAACAGATAGTAGAATGGTTAAAATGTAAGTACAATTTAGGACCTAATAAGTCTAAAGTATTAAAGTTACATAAATTAAATTGGAGTATTTTAAGAGGAATCTTTGACGGAGATGGTTCAGCAAAAAAAGAAATAAAAATTACTAGTGGGTCTATACATTTTGTAGAACAATTAGAATTATTTCTTGAAATATATAATATAAAAAGTAAAAGAAGAATAAAAGGTATTAATATGGATTGCTATGATGTAGTAATTCCTGCTAAATATCATTATTTATTTGCTTTTTACTTATATAAAGATGCTGAATTATTCATGGAAAGAAAATACACAGATATGTGTGCCCTATTGTCTAAAGATAATAAGGAAAAATGGGATAAATTGCTGGAAAACTAAGTGTATCAAGGAGTACATAAGTCAATCAGCAGCCAATCTAGGGAAGTACATTAAAGTACCTAGCAGGTTCAACGACTAATAAGTGAGCAGTACATGCAATAAACTTAACACGAACATCCCACACCCTACTATTAAGTTAAGGGTGATGATATAGTCTGAACTATATGGAAACATATAGAGGTAAGGGATAAAGAGCCTTTACGATAACAAATTGACGGAGGCAATGGATTTACTATTGCATCTAACTTAGGTATATCTGCAGAAGAAGGAGATAGAGTATATGAAGATTATTTTAAAGCTTTTCCAGGACTTAAATCCTATTTTGAAGGAGTAGTTAAACAATCTTTAAAGCAAGGATATATATTAATAGACCCTATAACTAGACGTAAGTTTTTCTTTCCTTATATTAATGAGTATTATTCTTATTTAGAAAAAGGTAATAAAAGAAAAGCAGATGCATTAGAAGGTAAGATGTCTAGAGCAGCTATGAATTATTGTATTCAAGGGGCAGCAGGAAGTATGACAAAATACGCTATTATATTGATTTATGATTGGCTACTTGAGAATGAAGAATACTTACAGAACATAAGAATTGTTTTAACAGTACATGATGAAGTCATACTAGAAGCTGTTCATGGATATGAGGAGCTAGCAAAAGAGAAACTTTCCTATTTTATGGAAGAAGCGGGTAAACTGTGGTGCAAAAGAGTACCAATAAAGGCAGATGCCGTAATTTCCCGAATTTGGGAGCACTAAAAACTAAATAAAATGAATAGAAGAGAAGAACTTATAAGAAAAGGACTTAACAAATGGGCTAAGAATGACTTTAAAGGGATTCTCAACTATGCTACAGGAGTTGGTAAAACCTATGCAATGGTTTTAGCCACTGAACATGCAGTTAAAACCTGTCCTAAAGAAAGGGTACTCATAGTAGCACCTACTAATGTAATATTAGAAGGTATTAAAGAAAACTTTAAAAAGTTTAAGAAGACTAAGTACCTAAAACATTGTGATTTAGTGTGCTATGCAAGTTTACCTAATATCAAATCTGATTACAGTTTAGTAGTGTTTGATGAAGTACATCATTTAGTAACAGAAAAAAAGTTAATATGCTTTAAAAACTGTGTCTTTAAGTATGTATTAGGATTAACAGCTTCATTAACTGAAGAACAGGAGTTAGATTTACATTTCTATTGTAGAATAGTAGATGTATTAACTCTTGAAGACGTAGAAGATGAAGGATTTATTGCAGATTTTACTATTATTAATTTTCCAGTTGACTTTAATAGGTCAGAGAAAGATTTGTATGATGAATACACTAAGAAAATAGAGTGGACTTATCAAACTTATGGGTCTCAAGCTTGGAAAGCTATTGGTAGTAGATCTAATTTAGTATATAATGCCCGCAATAAACTTAAAATAGTTAAATCTTTAGTAGAATTATTTCCAGAAGAGTACGGTATTGTATTTTCATTGCAAAATGATTATGCTCAACAAGTAGCTGATGCAATAGGTACTAACTGTACTTGTATTACTAGTAAAGATAAAGCTAAAAGTCAAGTAGCAAAACTACAGTCTTTTGTAGATGGTAGGCGTAAAGTCAATATCATTTCTGCAGTAAAGATGTTTGATGAAGGAGTAACTCTACCTAGACTATCCTTTGGGGTAGCTTTGGCAAGATACTCTAAAGAAAGACAGTCTATACAGACTATAGGGAGACTCCTAAGAGCAGATATCAAAGATAAGCACTCCATATTAATTAGAGTGTATGTTAGAGGTACTGTAGAGGAGAAATGGGTAAGAGAAAGTCAGAAGAATTTTAATGTTAAATATGTAAATAGTTATGATGAACTTAAAGACACAATTGAAGAAGCCAGAGGTGGCATTAAACGAGTTAGGACTGAAGTTAAGACTGATACAGTTGGAGTATCCAACTCTAAGTACGGCAATAGACCTGGCTAATCAAGTAGAAGAAGAATTTGATGTGATTTGTACACCTCAGATAATTGAAGATTATTGGAAATTACATATACATCAAGGTGACATTGAAAAGCAAAACAGGGAGGTGGAATATGGATATAGTTATTGACCTTAACCTGTTAGAAGAGCATAAGTTAACTCCAGATTTATATGCATTGTTAATGTGTATAAATTTGGAAATACCTTATAGATTAGCTAGTGCAGAAACACAAGCAGAGTTTGTAAAGTATTTAGAAGAGCAAGGTTGGTGTAAGAATACATCTACTGGCCCAATTCTAAGACAAAAAGCTTTGAAGCTTATTAATGTAACAGATACATCACCTGATAATGTAGAATCTTGGGTAGAGGAATGGAGAGACCTATTCCCCAAAGGGGTACAATCTGGTGGTAGAAGAGTCAGAGGAGATAAACAAGGGGTACTTAAAAAGATGAAAGCATTCTGTAAAAATTATCCTCAATTTAAGAAGAAAGATATATTTATTGCTACTAAACTCTATGTATTTGAGAAGAGTAGAGATAGATATAACTTTATGCAGTGTGCTGATTATTTCATTGATAAAAATGGAGTATCTGCTTTAGCATCAATTATAGAAGACCTAGATGGAAAAGAAAGCCCATTAGAATTAATTAACAAGGGAGGAGGAAGTACCTTCCATAAAGAAATATAAATGAATAGTGTAAAAAGAAAATCACCTAATATTGAAGGAGTTGTACAAAAGAATTTAGAGAAACTTCATATTGTTAAACAAGTAGTAAAAAAAGAACTTTTCTCAAGTATAGAGGAAATCAGAAAAGAAGTAGGTGGATCATATAAGTTTTATTCTCATTTAAGAGATAGTGGAGTCATTACTAAAGTGAATCATTATTTTGTATGGAATGATAAAATACCAATTACTTATAAATTAGCTTTAACTTTAAGTGAACATACCAGAAAAACTCGTAAACTATATGCAGAACGTAATGTTGAGATTTCTTCTAAAGCAGTTGTTAATAAGAAAGTACGTCAACCAATTAAACCTACTAAAGGAACTCGTAGAGAATTTTCTTTAATATGGGGCTTATTTAAAATTAAATACTAGTTGAGTGTATTCAATAGAGCATTAGCACAAGTAGAAAGAGGAAGGCGTGGAGATAACGTAGGAATACCTATACCATTTTCACGTTTACGTCAATTTTTACCTAATATCCAGCAATCAACCTATTATTTAATAGGTGCTGGAACTAAGGTAGGGAAAACTTCTTTTGCTGATGATTTATTCTTTTACGGTGCATATGATTACTATAAGGAGTTACAATCTAGAGATGCTTTAGACGGATTTGAGTTAGATATAGATTATTTCTCTTATGAGATAGACAGTCAAACCAAAATCATTAAAGGTATTGGTAGGAAATTATGGCATGAATACGGTATAATTGCAGATGCAAATACTATTTTATCTAGGGGAGAAAGCCGTTGTAGTGATGAGTTATATCAATTAGTATTGAAATACAGAGAGTACTTTGATGAAATGGAAGATGTAGTAACTATTCATGATATGCCTGATAATCCTACGGGAATTTACAAGTATATTAATGGTAAAGCTGCACAACATGGTACTATTCATAGGAAAAATATCAATTCAGATCCTGAAGGTAATCCTGTTATGAGGTTTGATAGGTATGAAATTAATAATCCTAAGAGGTACTGGATAGGTATGGTAGACCATATTGCATTAGCAATGGAAGAAAGAAATTTCAATACTAAGCAAACTATAGATAAGCTTTCTCAGTATATGGTAGGCTTCCGTAATAACTATGGAATGAGTCCTGTTATTATACAGCAATTAGCTTTTGATAGTGAATCAGATGAAAGGCATAAATCAGGAAGACTAACACCTACACTAAAGGATTTCGGAGATAGTAAGTATACTACTAGAGATGCTAATGTTATTATGACATTATTTAGCCCTTATAGATATCAACTAGATCAATTTCAAGGCTATAATGTAGCAGAATTAGGTAATAGTTACAGGTCATTAGAGATACTGGAAAATAGAGATGGAGAACCTAATATAAATTTAGGACTTAACTTTATTGGTCCATGTGGTACATTTAGGGAACTCCCTAGATCTAGTGAAATGAGTCCAGAAAGAAATGCATACGCAGCTAGTTTAGCTAACGTAAAGTCTAAATATTACAAAAATGAATCAGGTATTTGGTTACCTAGGAATTAACCCCAAGGGGATTACGGAGATTGTCTTGGAAAAGACGACTCAAGGTAGATTTTTTAAGTAAACTATAGAAAAACAACAATCCGTAGTCCCCACCTTGGGATAAAAAAGAAAATTAAATAAAATATATGGCAAATGAAGGGATAGTTTTACCTATGGAAAAAACTAAAGGCACAAGACAAGACCCCAAAGTGTTGGTACTATATGGACCACCAAAAGTTGGGAAGACTACATTATTAAGTTTATTACCTGGAAATCTAATAGCAGATTTAGAGGAGGGAACTGAATATGTAGATTCAATATCTATGCGTATTATTGGGTGGAATGCTCCAGCTAATGAGACTAAAGCATCTATAGCAGATAGATTATCTGATAAAGATAAGAATGGTAAGAAGAAAATTCCTACTTATTACTTTACTGAAGTAGGTAAAAGTATTATGTTAGCAGGAAGACCTTATAAGTTTCTTACAGTAGATACTGTAACTGAATTAGAGGATATGGTAATGCAATTAGCAGTAGAAATGTATAAAAATTCTCCGATGGGAGGCAACTATGACGGAAATAATGTTAAAGAATTAGCTAGAGGAGCTGGTTATTTTTGGTTACGTCAAGCATTTAATACAGCTATAGATAAAATCAAAAAACTAGCAGACACTATTATCTTAGTAGGGCATGTTAAAGATACTTTTATAGATAAAAAAGGTAAAGAAGTAGCAGCTAAAGAGTTAGACTTAACTGGTAAGATTAAATTTACAGTTTCTGCAGGAGCAGATGCAATAGGTTACTTACATAGAGGACCAGATTCTGAAATTCTAATCAACTTTAAGGCTTCTGATGAAATAGTATGTGGCTCAAGATGTCCACACTTAAAAGGACAAGAAATCAAAGTAGCTGACTACGATGAAGAAACAAATGAATTAATAAATGTTAACTGGGATTTAATATTCCCATCTTTAAAAAATAAAATATGAGTGAAACAAGAAACACACCTGTACAAATTAGTTTGACAGGAATTTTAGCAGATTTAGAAAATGGAGTTACTAGAAAAACTAGTGATAAAGGGTATGACCCAACAAGAGGTTCCATTGAAGAAAAGTATGAACTTAGTAAAAGTGATGTTACTGAGTTATTTAAGCATCCTGCATTAATGGGGAAGAAAGTAAAGATACCTAAAGTGGTAGCTTTTGTACTTAATGATGACAGAGAGCCTTCTTATGGAGCACCAAGTGCTGCAGGAGAAAAAAGACTTGCAGCATCTGCAGAACATGAGGCGGAAGCTGGAGGTTCAGTAGAAGGAGTAAACACAAATGAAGAACCTACATTAGAACCTAGTGACTTTGAGGCTGTTACTGGGAGTGATGAGGTAGTAAGAACAACAGAAGCTGCACCAGAGGGTGTAGAATTTTAATTAAACTAAAAAAATAAATATGAGTTACGGTTCAAAAACAGACAGTGAAGGGAAAGCGTTAAGAGCAGATGGGAATTTACCAGTCTTAACAGGAGAGAAAGTAGTAGGTAATAAAATCGTTTCATTAGGAATGAGAACAGATTCTAATGGTGACCTTATGGATAACCAAGCAGAATTAATTTTCAACCAAGCAAATGGAGCAACTTTTAAAGTTGTATTCTTTGATTCTGATGAGAAATGGGCAATTGACCAAACTAATGCAACTTTATTACACATTTGTACTAAAATTGTATCAGAAGCGGATTATTATGCAGCAATTGGTAATCCAAGTGGATTCCAGGAGTTTATCACAAATATTTCTACCAAGATTATGCCTCAAGCAGCAGGTAAAACTTTCACTATGAAAGTAATCTTGAAGCACAACAAGAAAAGTGATGCGTATTTTCCAAACTTACCTAAGTTTCCAAACTTTATTGAGCTTGATGGTACAACACCTTCAACTATCAATAAAACAAATCCTAAGTATGATATCTATGCAATTCCAGCAGCTACCTCAATGGCAGCAGAAGGAGCTGCAGCTACACCAGTAGAGGACGTATTTTAATTTAACTCTTTAATAACTGTACTGTGTACGGTAAAAAAGTAGTTAATAAGGAGAATATATTAGCATTAATAAATTCCTACGATATATTTAAGAAGTATATCGTAGGTTTTGTTGATGTGAATAAAGCTTTCAAAAGTGAGTTAAGAGTAGATAAGTCTCCTACCTGTGTGGTATTTAAAGGGGATTATGATATCTTATACAAGGATTATGCAGTAGTTGGAGCATTAGATTGCTTTGGTTATATGATGCATAAGTTTAATTGTACTTACTATGAAGCACTTGAGATGATTAATTTGGATTTTACCCTAGGGTTATCTCCTCAGATCACTAATCTCAATTATGCTCCTACAACTTCTACAATTTATAAAGTAGATGTGTCTAAAATACCAACTTCTCCTGCAAATATCAAAGTTAAAGTACGTAAATGGAATCATTTTGATAAAGCGTTTTGGAATAAACAATATCAATTTACCTCTAAAGAGTTAGATGAAGGTAAGGTTTACCCTATAGATGCTTTTTGGATAAACAATATGTACTTTAAAGCAGATGCTACAGCATATGGATATTTTGAAGGAATTAAGGATGGAAGAGAAATATGGAAAATTTACCAACCTTATAGTAAAAATGCAAAGTTCTTTACTAATATAGGACCAGAGCATTATCAAGGGTTTTTATTACTACCTGAGACAGGAGATAAGTTAATAATTACAAAATCTTATAAAGATGTATTGGTTTTGAGGAAGTTAGGCATTTATGCTATAAATCCTCCAAGTGAATCATCCAACATAAAACTAGATTTTTATAATTACTTATTAACCCGTTTTCAAGAAGTAGTATTACTATTTGATAATGATGAACCTGGTATTAGAGCAGCTATTAAATTGAAAGAGTTAATAGAAATTAAGTTTTTTGTATTGCCTCAAGATACTAAAGACTGTGCTGACTATGTTAAGAAGTATGATTATTTTCAATTAAAAAATTATATAGAGCAATGCTTAGAAACTATACGGTAACTATTCCAGAATGGGAAAGTAGCTATCAGAAATCAGCTAAAAGGATGCCTAAGTATTGGGTATGGACAGATAGAGAAAAACTACCAAAGAAACATAAAGATAATTTAAGAACAACCCCCTTAGTGATGGGCTCTAAATTATATTGTTGTGATGGAAATGGAGAAAGATTTATCAAAAATACTAAAACAGTAGGTAAACCTAACTTATGGATGATGAATGGTCAGGATTTATATAACGCTACTTTAAATTGGCGTTTACGTAAAACAGTGGCTAAATATTACCATGAGTATTTTGCAAAGTACATTAAAGAACAACTTTTGACACCTATTATTATACCTGAAGGTAAATTTCTTTCTATTTCATGTGATATATATGAAATTCATAGAAAGATTATGCCTGATGTGTCTAATATGTGGCTACTAGAGAAATTCTTTGAAGATGCTTTACAAGAGTGTGGTGTTATTCCAGGCGATGACCCTGATTATGTCATGGAAAGTGGCAGAAAAAGGTATCATTGGGTTAACAATGAAGAAGATAGGAAATTAATATTTTCTATAAAACTAATCTAAGTAGTAGTAAGGCAAGGGACGGCCTAGTTATATTTATAAAAGTTATTTGAAAGTTAACAATAAATATTACTACTTAGTCTTTAAAAATAAATATGATAGATACAAATTTACTATTTACAAGAGTAGAAGAAGTAATAGGATACAAACCTAAATCAATCTCTGAGGATAAAGTCAGAATGGATTTAGAAGACGCTTTAGATAAAGCAAAAGAAACACAACTTGGCTCCAAAACAGGAGATGAGTTTTTAACTAACAAAGATAAATTAGAGGAGGTACTCGAAGTTTATTCTTTATTTATGGAAAAATTAACAAATTAAGATGAGAAAAATTACAATAGTATCAACTAAGATTGATGGAAAAACAGAATTACAGTCAAGTGCATCTACATGGGATGATTTGAAAACAGAGTTTACATCTGCAGGGATTTCTACTGATGGGATGAAAGCTATGGAGAAAGATACCAAAGTAACTTATGATAATGGAAAAGCAGTATTACCTACAGGTGATTTTGTATTATTCCTTACTCCTAGTAAAGTGAAAAGTGGTAGTGATAAGATTGAGGAGCATTACAATACATTAATGGTAAAATTAGATGCTATTATTGATGCCCTATAAGAAATAGGATAATTATAAAGAGAGGGGCACTATGCTCCTCTTTTTTTAACTTTTAAAAATATAAAAAATAATGGAAGATACAGAAGATGACGTAATTGCGTTATTAGAAGCTAGGTTAGCAGAAACAGATAATGTTAGAACAGTAGAAGTAAGTGCTCCAGTTGCTGTACAACCTGAAGTAATAGTTGAAGCTTCTACACCAGTAGAAGTAAAACAAGTAGTAGCAGTACCTGTTGCTGAAGTGAAAGAAGAAACAAGATTAGAACAACGTATACGTAGTATTAAAGAAGCAGTAGAAGAATATCACCCAGGAGCATGGTCTTTTGATAAAATAACAGATGATTCTATTCCAATGGGCTCTGCAAAATATTGTATAACTATACATTTTCCTGAACTACATTTAGATAACAGTAGAGATGATAAACATACTATATATGATTTATATGTTAGAATGTGTTTTGATGACAGTATGAATCATCTTAGAGGATGGTGGGGTAGTAGAGGAACTTTAACCTATGCAGAATATCAATCAGGGTATGCTCATTCCCATTTAAGTAGTTCTTCTGTACAACGTGGAGCAAGAAAAATGACAAAATTTACTGAATTTTGTTTAGGAGATGGACCAATAAGTAATTTAGTATATGGGTTATCAGGTGGATGGGGCATAGAGGATTTTAAGTCTTCACTACTTTATTTACATACTTATGTAGTATGGGAATCCTTAGAAGGAGGACCTTATCATAAAATGGTAAATATAAGAGTATCTAGTAGTACTATACAAGCTTCTCCCGCAATGGGGCATATAGATAAAGCTTTTAAAGATTATATTGCACATGATGCTACTAAAATAGAATTAAAATTAAATGAAAGTAATCCACCTCAATTTGAAGTTAATAACTTAATAGCATTAGAGACAGAATTAATTGAGTTTACTGGGTTTAGACAATTTAAAGATCCTACTGGAAAGTATTTAGATTTATCTACTTCCTCAAATATACCTGCTATTAATGCGGATATAGCTATGCTAAATAGTAATTCAGTACAAGTATTTATATTTAAAGGGGAACCTGTAATTGTTAAAATTATACCTCTAGTAGATCCTAAAGAAGTGAATAAAACTAATTTAGTAGCACATAGTAGGATTATAATTGGAGTAAAAGAACGGCTAGAAATAGCTACAAATAATTATTATTTAAAAATGAAGCATGAGTTTAATAAACGATAACAAAGTCCACGCTAGAACAGTGGTTAAAATAGAACAAAAAGCTAAGTTAATTCTTAGTGAACAAGTAATCAAAAAGATTGATTATTTACATCAACAAGTTAAAAGAAATACTGAATGGAGTGGAGTACTAATTTATAGTACTAAAGAAGGTAGTATAGCAGATCCAAGTAACTGGGTATTAGAAGCTAGTGATATTATTCCTATGGATGTAGGTACTGGTACTTATACAGAATATGAGTTTAGTGGAGATGATGATTATGCTTTTGATATTTATACTGAAGCATTAATGAATGACGAAAAATTAGGTCATATCCATACTCATCACAGTATGGCAACTTTCTTTTCAGGTACAGATATGTCTGAATTACATGAGAATGCACCTAACCATGCTTACTACTTAAGTTTCATTGTAAATTACAAAGAATCTAAAGACTGGGTAGCCAAAGTAGCATTTGTAGGAGAAGAAGTTACTCAAGGAGCAGTAACTAAAACTAGAAAATCACTATTTAATTTAGTAGGATTTGGGCAAGCTACACAAGAACAAGTAGATATAGTAACTCCGTTATTATACACTATTGATTGTGAGTTAATAGTACCTGAAACAGATGATACTACTAAAGCATTTCATGAAAGAGTTACAGAAATTAGTAAACCTAAAGTAACTCATTTCCCAGGAGCAAGACATCATCAATCAATGTGGTCATCTCAAGCTCATAATAGTGCAAAAAATACTAAAGGACGAGGTTTACATACTTTTGGTGATTTATTTGATGAAGAGCTTCCAGCATGGAAAGGTAAACAAGCATCTACACCTGTAAAAGATAAAGTAGTACAAACCAGAGCTGCTGAACTGTATAATGCAGAAGCAATTAGAATGTTTACTGTTAAGCTTTTAGCTATGGATTTAAACACTACTGAACAGTCATTAACTACTACTGTAAAAACACTTACAAGTGCTACTGATATAGAAGTAGAATTTCATATAGATGTCGTAGAAGAGGAGTTTGAAGATTATATTGAAAAGTATTTTAAACTTTCTACAGTAACAGAACTGGATACATATTGTGTAGGAATAATGATTATGGAAGCTCTTAAAGAGTTTGATGAAACTTATTTAGTACAATGTTTACATAATATGTTAGATGTATACATCTCAATTTCAAGAGATACTGCATTTGATAAGAAAGCTACAGCATTAACAGGAATTACTAATTTAAAAGATTTAGAAGAATGGACGTTATAGATAATAAAAAAGTACGTTTCAGTGATGCTGATTGGTATAAAGCTGGAGCAGAGGATATTATTATAGGTGGAGTAGGAGGAATCGGTTCTTGGGTAGCATTATTGCTATCCAGAATTGGACATATTTTACACATTTATGATGATGATACTATAGATGAGACAAATATGGCAGGTCAACTTTATCCTATATCAAGTATAGGACAAAGAAAAACTACAGCAGTATCAGAACTAGTTACTCAATTTTCAGCAGGGGAAGTGCATATAAATGCATTATATACTGCTGATAGTTTAGCTAGTCCTATTATGGTAAGTAGTTTTGATAATATGACTGCTAGAAAACTAATGTTTGAAAACTGGGTAGCTCAAGAAGATAGAGAGCTGTTTATTGATGGTAGAATGTTAGCAGAAACTGGGATGATTTTCTTAGTTCAAAAAGGAGAAGAAGATTTATACAGAGCAGAGTTATTTGATGATGCTGAAGTAGAAGATGCTCCTTGTTCTTTTAAGGCTACAAGTCATTGTGGAGCTTTTATAGCTTCATTAATGGTAGCAGGCTTAAACAACTATATGGCTAATAGACATATAGATGCAGATATTAGAGTCATAGATTTCAGAACTGATTTTGAATTACCTCTTTTAAGTGTACAAGCTATATCTTCTAAAGTAGAAGAAAGTATTAATTAAATATTTTAAAAATATGATAAATATAAATAGGATAGCAAATGAACATATGAGGTCTTATAAGTTAATAAGTAAGCTTGATACTTTTACAGAAGGAAACTCTAAAAACAAAGAGTATATTCCACTTTATGCTGTTAAATTTCCTATAACCAGAACCCAAGATTACCCAATGTTAAATGAGTTTTTACCTATTAAAAGAGAAGCAACTAGGATCCTAATGCCGTTTGGTTTAAATAGTGTTTTTCATAAATTAATTATAGATTCACTTATAAGATTATTACATAGAAAAAGTAATAGAACAGTAGTATTTGAAGCTAGACATGATGAAGAGTTAACAAAGTTCATAGCTGCAAAGTTATTAAAGGCTAGTGTTTTAGCAGTTAAACGTATGTTAACTTTTGATGTAAGTTATTCTTTATGTGCTTTTAATGAAGCTACTACGATAAATAATGTTAGAGAATACAGTACGGGTGCAGGTAGTTATCATGCTTTAATTCGTAATATACATCAAGGTAATCACTGGGTTAAGCATTCTTTACGTAGTGCTTCTTATGATATAAACTTAGGAACTTGTCTACATTTAGATGATGTAAATAAAATTAAAACTCCTTTATTTAGTCTAATGATACATAGTTCATATATTCCATATATAAGGTTATGTAAGTTATATAATGAAGACCCTTTAAATGAGGTATATGAGTTCTGGGTAAATTCTGAATTTGATATACCCAGGTCAGAGTATAAATCATTAAGGACTCAGTACAGGAAAAAGATTAAGCCTTTAGTAGAAGCTAGTATGATTCCTATTATAGAAAAAGATGGCTTATTTAATGAGTTGTTTGATACTATAGGTTTACCTAGTAGCATTAAAAGTATAAGGGAAAAACGTAATTGGCTTACTAGTATAGCTGATGAAGTAAAAGGTCATTTACAAGTAACACATAAGTTAGCTGAAAATAATTTAATATTATGCGCATAGCTGTAATTGATGCGGATCCAATAGCATATATATGTAGCAAAGATAGTTTAGAGGAAAGCCTATCAAGTGTAGATAACTTGATAGGCAATGCTCTTAATGCTGTACATTGCACACATTATTATATGTTCTTATCTGATACACCCTATTTCAGGCATGAAGTAAACAAGGAGTATAAAGGTAAAAGGCCTTCATCAAAGTTATTGTTTCTAAAAGAAATTAAGGAACACTTAAGAGTAACATATGGAGGAGTAAGTTATCCAGGATTAGAAGCTGATGACTTAAATGCATTTGTTATGTACTATTGTGGAGATGTCAATAGTGACACCTATATCAATATGTCTATAGATAAAGATGTGCTTAAATCTGTTTGGGGCAAGTGGTTTAACTTTAAAAAGTTTGAATCAGGAGAAACCTCTATAGATGATGCACTTAAATTTCTATTTATACAGGCATTAATGGGAGATAGTACAGATAACATAACAGGAATTCCTAAAGTAGGAGAAGTAAAGGCAACTAAAATCATAGAATCATGTGAATCAATTAATGAAATGCGTAGTAGAGTATTAGCAGAGTATTGCAAATACTATAAAAGTAGTTCAGTAGGGATTTATGAATTTCAAAAGAACTTTAGACAAGTTTACTTATTACGTAAAAATCAAGACTTCATTAATGAAGTTGGGTATATACCTAAGTTACCTAAACTTAGGCAGATATAATTAAAAAATGGGGAAGAGTTCAATTTTAACAATAAAACAAGACACTACTGTAATCATTACAGAAGAGAATGCCAGACTAATACATTTAAGTCCTGCTCATGCAGACTATGAAGAATTAGATTCTGAAGGTAATATTATTGGAATTAACTATTGTGACGAATACAAAATAAACAAATCAGGAATAATTAACATAAACAAAACTAAATATAAAATACAAGACATAAAGAAAGTAAAACACAATGGTGTAAAACCAGCACATTACAAGATTGCTACTACAAGTACGTTAACAAAGTCATTTAACTTTATAGTTCCTTTTTTAGGGGGAAATAGACATACTTTTAAGTTCAATTCTCATTTTATAAATGCCTTTATTGGTACAGAAAAAGATGGGGATTATGGTGATAGTATTTATTTACTATATAAATTTATAGGTACAGTAGAATTTACTACATTTGAAGCCTCTCTAATTGACCATCCCTGGTATGTAGAGACTAAAGACGTAGATCAATTTCAAGTATTATATAAATTTGACATACCTACAGAACATAAAAAAGATGTAAATTTATTCCTACAAGGTAAGTATTCTAGTGTTAGTGTTAGTGCTAAAGAAAGAATACTAACATTTCATGGAGCAAAAGAAACCAGTACATTAGGTCAAATCTTAAGTAAATCAAAAAAGAGGAAAGACTTCTTGGAAAAAGACTTAGTGTTAGAAACACCTATTCCTTCTAATGTAGACTTATTTGATAAATTTAAACCTGAAAATGAAATATTCAGGGATTATTTAAGAATTGATAAAAGTAAAATGGATGAGTAAAGTACTTGAATGGTATAATCAGCAATTTGAGAAAAGGTGGTATAATAAATTACTACCTTTTCTGAGTTCTGATGCAATGGAAACAATTAGAAAAACTATTGTAGATAGAAGGAAAAAAGCAGTTATTGTACCTAAAAGTATTGAAATGTTTGAAGCCTTCCAGCTTTGTAAATGGGATGATGTTAGGGTAGTAATCCTTGGCATTGAACCTTATGGAGAAACTGGAGAATCTACAGGAGTAGCTTTTAAAGCTAAAACTATGTACCCTTCTCATGACGTAATAACAGAGATATTTGAAGAAATCTACTATGATGTGGATGAAAAAGATAACAATTTACGATTAGGAGAAATAAGAGATGTCAATTTATGGCTTTCTCAAGGAGTACTATTGATGAATACTGCATTAACACTACAAAAAGGTAAACCTATGTCTCATATTGAGTTATGGAAACCTTTTACTGTTAATGTTCTTAATATACTACAAGAAAAAACTGGAGTAATCTACCTATTATGGGGAGACCACGCTAAAGAATATAAAAAGTATATTAATGAAAATAACAATTACATTTTAGAAGCAGGTTATCCTACTCCTAAAATAAAGAATAATGGGTTTCGAGGATGTAATCATTTCTCTAAAATAAATGAATTAATAATTGCTCAAAATGGAGCAGAATTTAAAATAAAATGGTAATGGATACAACAGATAAATTATTACTAGACCCTGAAAATAAAGAATCTTTTATTTCAGGTAAGTATGTAATAGAATTTGATAACTTTAGACTTAATAGGTCAAGGACTCAAGAATTTGAAAGTGCAGTAACATTAGATGCTTTTAAAAATATAATTAGAGAAGCCCTATCAACTGTATATGGTGGCGTAAAACTAAATTCAACTATGCCTAATAATATAAGCAAAGGACTTAGTGCAGGAATATGTATTGATACTCCTCTTACTATTAAGTATACAAATGGGGATTATAATCAACAAGTACTAATAAATACAGATATTTTTGGTTCAACTAAGGGCATGTTAACTATGAATCAATTAGATACACAAACAATAAGTGAGGGGTATGTAAACTTTAAAGCTAATCGTATGGAAAAACTAGTAGATCAATTAGAATTAAATATAACTTTTTAAAGTAAAATATGGAAGAAGAAAAGAAAGACACTAGGCTAATTGATTACTTTAATGGTGATGAGTTAGCTGCTAGTGTATGGAAAGGTAAGTATGCATTAGACAGTGAGGTAACTCCTGATGATATGCATAAGAGAATGGCAAAAGAGTTTGCTAGAGTAGAAGATAAGTATAGTAAAATAGAACAGGGAAATACAAACCCTGGACTATCTGAGTATTATTTTGTAAGAAGTAGTTTAAAAGAAGCAGGTATATACAATCTGTTTAAAGACTTCAAGTATATCATACCTCAAGGTTCAGTAATGAGTCAACTAGGTGCAGATTCTATTGGAAGTTTAAGTAACTGTTTTGTAGTAGGTCAACCTACTGATTCTTATGGTGGTATATTCCAGAAAGATCAAGAAATGGCTCAATTAATGAAACGTAGAGGTGGAGTAGGAATTGATATTTCTCCTTTAAGACCAGAAGGAGTAGCTACTAGTAATGCAGCTAAATCTAGTACTGGAGCTATAAGCTTTATGAATAGGTTTAGTAATACTACTAGAGAAGTAGCTCAAAATGGTAGAAGAGGAGCATTGATGATATCTATTGATATTAATCATCCTGATGTAATGGAGTTTATTAAGATTAAGAGAGATTTAACCCAGATTACTGGTGCTAATATTTCCATTAAACTTAATGATGAATTTATGAAAGCTGTTGAAGCTGATGAAGACTACATTTTAAGATGGCCTTGTACTTTTGAAGAGAAGAATATACTTAAACATTTTCCTGAAGGGATGGAGTATGATAAACTAGCTAAACTTAATTTTGTAGATGCAGATGTTTACATTAAAAAAGTAAAAGCTAAAGAATACTACGATGAATTATGTAAATCTGCTCATAATGTAGCAGAACCAGGACAAATGTTCTGGGATAGGATGGTAAATTATAGTCCAGATGGGGTTTACCCTCAATTTAGACAAATAACTACTAATCCTTGTTCTGAAATAGGTATGCAACCTTATGATGCATGTAGATTAATTGCACATAATTTGTTCCACTATGTAACTAATCCTTTTACTAAGGATGCAGAGTTTGATTTTGCTCTATTTTATACTCATAACTATGAGGCAATGAGGTTATCAGATGATTTAATTGACTTAGAAGTAGAGCATATAGATAGAATTCTAATGAAGCTTGGTGGAGATATTGATAAAGAGGTAGCTACAGGAGAACTTTCTAGAGAAGAGGTAAATCAAAACTACTCAGTAGAAGTTAAACTATGGAATAAAGTTAGAAAAACTGCTCTTGCAAGTAGAAGAACTGGACTAGGAATCACTGGACTAGGAGATACACTTGCAGCTTTAGGTTTAAAGTATGATTCTGATGAAGGATTAGAAATGATTGAATCTATTATGCATGCCAAAATGGAATCTGAGTTAGATTGTACTATTGATATGAGTATCTTAAGAGGTACATTTGAAGGCTGGGATAAAGATATTGAGTTTGATTTAATTGCTTCTAATGAATTAGTTGGAAATAACTCTTTTTATAACTTTATAGCAGAAGATTTTACTAAACATGCAGATAAGATGTACAAATATGGACGTAGAAATGTATCCTGGAGTACAGTAGCACCAACAGGTAGTTTATCTATTATAGCTAAAGCTATTACTCATTCTAATATAAGTTCAGGTTTAGAGCCTGTATTTGCACCTTACTATATGAGAAGAAAGAAAGTTAATCCTGGCCAAGAAGGTTCTAGAGTTGATTTTACTGACCAGAATGGAGATACATGGCAAGAGTATGCTGTTGTAATGGGAGCATTTAAAGATTGGTATGTTATAGCTACTCACTCACAACATTGCCCTAATTTAGCTGTTAAAGCTTTAGAAGGTGCTACTTCTGAACAAATGGAAGCTATTTACAAAGAGTCTCCTTGGTTTGGAAGTACTGCAAATGATATCAATTGGGTAAGAAGAGTTGAAATACAAAGTGTTATACAGAAGTATATTACTCATAGTATATCCTCAACTATTAACTTACCTGAAGATGTAACTGAAGCAGAGGTAACTGAAATTTACTTACAGTCTTGGAAAATGGGACTTAAAGGGATAACTGTTTATAGAGATGGTTCAAGATCTGGAGTATTAGTTTCTAATGAGAATAAAGATAGGTCTACATTTGATTATGTAGATGCAGCTAAAAGGCCAAAGTCTTTACCTTGTGATATACATACTACTGTAAGTAAAGGAACAAAGTGGAATGTAATTGTAGGGTTATTTCATTATAAACCTTATGAAGTGTTTGCTATTCCTTACTTTACTGATGTTAAATCTGGTGAATTAACTAAGATTAATAAAGGTAGGTATGACTTAAATGTAGAAGGTAAAACTTACAGTGAGGATATTACATCTGAAATGACTTCTGGAGAAGAGGTTATTACCAGATTAGTATCTACATCTTTAAGACACGGAGCAGATGTTAAGTTTTTAACAGAACAACTTAATAAGTCTAATGGTGATATCACTTCTTTTGGTAAAGCTATCTCTAGAGTAATTAAGAAATATATACCTGAAGGTAGTAAATCTACAGTAGTTTGTAATGATTGTGGCTCTGAAAATGTTATTTTTCAAGAAGGCTGCAGTTCATGTAAAGACTGTGGAAGCTCCAAATGCGGGTAGTATGAATAGAGTTAATTATATATATTTAAGAGAGAGAAATGATATTGATAGTATAGTAACTGCTTATTATGTAAGTAAAGGTGGAACTTTACCTAAATTTATGTTTATAAGTTTATTTAAACTATGGATATTATCAGAAATAACAATTAATGATATTATAAATTACTATGATATTAAATTTAAATTATCTATCCTTTTTAATAAGGAAGGGGAAGTTATAAAAATTTATTAATTATGTACACATATTTAGGTATCCAATGCTGGGTCTATACGGAATATATACGAAGCAAAAAGAAAAGGAAGGAGCAATAGCTCTTTCCTTTTTTTTTA
>TARA_R110000744_G_scaffold89619_4_pt1 | contig 19064 bp, 37 predicted proteins | sample TARA_R110000744 | Tara Oceans TARA_R110000744 (sample SAMEA4398083) | marine metagenome | biome: Polar Biome; feature: [DCM] deep chlorophyll maximum layer (ENVO:01000326); material: water (ENVO:00002006), including particulate matter (ENVO:01000060) such as... | depth 36 m | reverse complement strand
AGTGTTCATGAAATCACTTTTTAAATCGTAACCCGCCTCTGTGAAATATGCTCTAACTAAATTCTTAATAAAGAACGCTGGTGTTTGTTCCATATGATGTGAAACGTATTGATTTACATTTGCTGCTGTTGGGTACTCGTATTTTCCCCAGCAAATGTGAGGTATTGCTATATCATAAGTCGCTAAACCAGTTGGGTGATTTATATCATCAACTGTTCTGTTTGTATTATACCAGTGCCACAACCCAGCATCCCAGTTATGAGGTGTGTTTAACTGACTGTCTATTGTTTCACACATCATCTTGCCGTCCATAAGTGATGTCCAGTTATTGTTATCACCTAAAATTGTTATCGTGTACCCTCTATCCTTATGGTCTTTCAAGTAACTCTTAATTGTAAAAGCACCAGTTAAAACAATTCTTCCGTTAACACTAACTCTTGCTTTTATACTTTGGTCAACAAACATTGTTACGTCCACTTTTTGGTCGCGTATAGCGTGTTTTAGCAGACGGTTGTTGTTCTTGGTCGCTGGTACATCAAATGTCTTTGTATAAGACCCCTGACTTTCAGCTAAGTTTGTTATATTCTTTATCCCATACTGTATTGATAATGGTAAATTTTGGCTTTCATATATATCAACAACACCGTTACTTCTTTGTCTGTCGTTGTAAAGTATTTCTAATTTAACTTCTATTGCCATTACGCTCTATTTGTTGTTACTGGGTTTGAATATTCTAAGTCTAGTTTAATTTTTCCAAGACGTGTGTTCCTTGCTTTAGTTTGGAAACTGGTTGAACGTATTGTAACTGGTGTTAATTTCCACGTGGTTATGCTTGATGCCGCTCTATCTTCTATCCAGACATTTGTACTGGTTGAAACTTGGCTTAACCATTCCAAATGCTCTTGGTTTAAAAAGGCACTCATAACGGTCATTTGTTTCTTTGCTTTTATGTTTATCTTACCCACCCCCGAACTTTGCTGGTTAAACGTATTTAATTTAATGTAACCTCCCGCAAGATTATTTTCAGTTCCAGCTCGTCTATGTCCCAGTGGTTTTTGAAACCTTTCAAATGAACTTGTTACCTTTTCGCTGTACGTACCTTTAAATGTCCAACTGTCTACTCCATTACGGTCGTTTCTCCACCATAATCTAATGTGTTCTTCTTGACAACCACAATCCTCTACAATAAACGTGTAATCCTTTGTGTATGGTGTTGTTCCATTCATCATTCTCCACGTTACTCTGTCCCACCTATTTGCCGCACTCCAAACTGGATTAAGATTACCACTCATTGTTAACCAATATAACATCTGTGGAATTCCAACCCCTAATTGATTAACACCAACTCCACCCAACATTGTTCCCACTGGAATATTCGTGTGTGTTGTACCATCTTCTCTTACTATATCTGCTTTAAGCGTTAACCCTTTTATTTCAGTAGCAAAAGACATAATCATATTGTCCCCTCTACATTGTCTAGTTAACACTGGCATATCTGTCATAAAAGCAGCTCCTGGATATTCTGGTGTTGGAAACTGTGCCTCCGTAACATTATGTCCTCCTAACCAGTGTGCGTATGCGAATTGGTGTTGTGCTTTGTTGTATGTTTCTTCGTGTTTTGTAGTGTGGTCAATCGCAAAAAACTCTCTATCAACGAACCACGTGTTTTCGTCATTATTATAACTTAGTACACCAGCGCTTAACGTTTGTTCTGTTAATTTTACTCTACACTTAACTCTGTGGTTATCCATCACCAAATGATTGTCAGGTGTTGGCAAATACTGTGCTACACCGAACTCTACAAAGTCTGTAATAATTTGGCTAGGGTCTATCCTAAATTCAGTCACACTCCATTCCATTGGTTGTTTCAAGTGTTGTGTTACTGTTTCCCACGCGTTTGTTGTTGGGTTTTCTATTTGTATTATATAAACCAGATTAATCGTATTTCCAACAGAAGATGTGTACCCGAAAACAAAAGGTCTGCTACTGTCATAATACTGGTTGCTGTACGTTCCTATGCTTGCTATTGCCATAATTTATCTACTTAATTTTTGAACCATTATACTCACTGAATTTTCAAATGTTTTATCTACTATTTTTTGTATCCTTGATTGGTTCTGGTTAATTGCTTTGTCTACAAAATTCATACGTGAAAAGTCCCGTCTGCTATTTCGTTGTGGCATACCTACTTTAGCGTGAACCGTTGCTATTGCAAACGCTATACCACGTATCATCTTATCCCCACTTCCAATTCCTTTACGTTTTAACCAACTAATCAAACCCTCTATTCGTGGTCTTGCGTATGGGTTTTTAATGTGTCCAGCACTAACACCGTAATTAAGAAATCTCCAGTAGTGGTTTCCCTCTATTCTAATGGTTGGTGCAAAGCCCATTAAATTCTTTTGTTTCATACTACTAATAAGACTTCCACTACGTTTTGTCTGTCCTTGTTTTAACAGTTGTTTGCCTAGAGCAATTCTATACTCTAAGCCAATCATTTCCATATCCTTTAAACTTATCATTGGACTTGTGCTAAACAGTGTGTAAACTTGTTAATACTACACGTTACAACTATCCCAACCAGTCCATCATTAAACTCCTCTTGTATTCGTTCCACTTGCCAACTTCCAGTTAGTATGTATTGGTACTCATTGTTCAGCGATAATGTTTCTAACGTTTTCTTTAATCGGCTTAATAATTCATCGTGACTATTTTCTATTGAAAATGCTAATGCGTTAACACCTATCACTGCCGTTTCTGGAGTAGGCATTGGCTGGTAACAATGAAAGACACAAGTTACCGTTTCGTCATTCTTGTACACACTGTTGAAACTACTGGTTGGCGGTAATAATAACAGTAACGGATAATCGTTGTTGTGTCCAGCGTTTATCATTCCTAAATTCCCATAATAGTATGTATCAAAATGTCCAGCCCTTGCTGTGTTAATACTTATAGATAAATCTCTAATGTCCCTTAGCATAATTAATGTTGTTGTTGTTTATTTTTTTGCTTTCTTGTATATTCTTTTTGATACTCTTGTTTATATTCTGCGTCTGCACTTTCCCAGCTTAGATATGTTAATACTTCTCTTAAATCTGTTTCCTCTACGTTCTCTATTGCGTTAAGGTTGTTTGCTCTAGTAAACACCCCTTTGTTCGCTAACGTGTATATTGTATTCAACCATCCGTAACCCTCTAAAATATACGCTAAGAGCTTGGCTGTACTGTCTGTTCCGTCTTTGAAAATGTTTGGATAAGATACTGTAATGTTTCTATCCGTTTGTGCAAAAAAAAAGTTAGTGCCATAACTACATCCATTGTAATATCTTTAAACACTTCTGTCCGTTCTTTCAAATTGTAACTATCTTTCTTCTCATCTTTCTTTCTACATATCCAAGCCATTTGTTCTGGGATAAAATCATACCGTTTGTCTGTGTCTTTGCTTAACACTTGTTCGTACTGTTTAAGCGTTGCGTACTCTCCAAAAGACATTTTATCAAAGTCTGTCTTTGGGAAATAATATGTTTCCCCTTTCCATTCAAAACTATGTCCTCCCCAGTCCTTTTCAAACTTATCATTCTCTAGCATATTGTTAAACACCGTTACAACCTCTTGTGCTTGCGTATAATCAATTCTTTCTACTGTTCTGGGACTTATACCTAACAACTTCCCGACTATCTCTTTTGTGAGGTTAACCTCGTCCTCTACAAACTTATCCACCTCCTCAACTTCTGTTGGCGGTTGGTCTATGTTATACTTACATAATATCTTCCACAAATGAATAAAGTTATCTAACGTTAATTCGCTATAACTTTGTGGTACTTTTATTTCCTTTCCGTCTAATTCTACTAATAACATATTTTGCAAATTTAATTTATTAATTCATTTTACTCACGCAGTTTTCAATTAACCGAAATACGTAATTTTTGTTTTATTCAATTCAAAGAAACACCTCATCATTAATGCGTCAGCAATATCTGGTGAACGTCCTATGTGTTCTTTAATCTTGTCCTTGCTTACTACGTTTAATTTATTGTCCTTGTCAACGTCTTTCATTTGTACCACTTCTAACTCTTGTATAATTTCTTGTTTAAACTGGTTGCTTTGTATAAACACACCTCCGTTGTTAACCTTTTCAGCGAATTTGTAATAACACTGTGCTTTTAAGTTTTGATAGTTCTCTTTGCCCAGTGCTTTAGAATTATTAATAAATCCCTTAGAACCTCTTAAAATGTCCTTTAACCCACCACCAACACCGTCCTCGTCTATCACCACATTGGAACGTGGTATGTTTTGTTCTTTAGTTAGGTCGGTTACAATAACAGCCAACTCGTCCATTCCCTTTTGATTGTACTTAATTATTTTCTCTACAACCCACCCACTCCACAAACAAATAACCGTACTGTCTTTCCCATACCGTGCTACATCTATGCTTAAATGTTTTTCCCCTTTGTTCACGTACTGGTTTGTGAACATATCTATTATCTTATCATACTTGAATAGTTTACCCTCTGCATCATCATATTCCCAGTTGCCATACAACAAACGTTCTTTCGTTATTGTATCCATTTTATGTAACGTTTGAATGTAGTGTTTAGAGATGTTTGGATTGTCTGTAACCAACGATTGTAAGAACTTTTTATCATTGGTTAACTTGTTCTGTTTGTTGGGTACGTACCACTCGCTGTACAACCAGTTCTTAGCTGGGTTACAAGTTAGCAACACTTTCGGGATAAGATTGTTTTCGTCTAACCTAAATCTAACTCTACTTAAAACAATATTCTTTGCTTTCTGTGTTATCTGGTTTGCCTCGTCTATAAACGCACCAGTTAATTCTAATGAACCTAGACTATCAAAGTTCGGGTCGCTGGGATAACTAAACAAATCTTTCAATAAGATTTCGCTACCGTTATAGAATTTAATAATATTACTCTGTGCGTTAAACGTGTAATGTACCTTTGCTTTAATTCCCCAGTTGTCACACACTTCAAAGAATGTATTCAGTGTTGTTTTCTTTAGTGCGTCTAGCTTAGAACGTCCCATAAGATAACGTGTCTTTGGATACTTCAAACAGTTAACAATTAACCACGAACAACCAGTGTAAGACTTTCCACCACCAGCACCACCCCCGAAAAGTAATTCGTTCGTTGTATCATCTGTTAGATAACGTAACGCTTTAATCTGTGTGTTGGTAAACTTAGGAGTTATCTCCATCAAGGTTTATGTTGATTTTAATTGGTTCGTTACCACTGCTAATATCTATTTCTTGTTTCTCTACATATCCACGTCCTTTGCCACGTGTTTTAAGAAAGAATATTAACTCTGGTGTGCTACCCTTTTTAATTTTCTTGAACAGTTCGTTTTCCCCTATATCTAAGTATCGTTCTCGTATGTCTTCACACACTTCTTTTAACTCTGGATAACGGTCTAAGTAATTATAAATGGTCTTACGTGTACACCCTAAACTCTCTGCCGCAATACTTAGGAAACCACCACCACTCTCTAATGCTGTCTTAACTTGTTCTACTGTGAACCTATCTTTATTCGCCATTGTTTTTATTTTGGTTGTTTATCATATTAACATAAATCAAATAACACCCTAAGAAAATTAAAAAGTTTGTTATCATTTCTCCCCCTTTTTTATATGCGTATAATAATGTGAATTATTATTATTAATATCGGTTGTATTATTCTTATCATATTCATTCATATTCCTTAACAGTTTTTCGTTAGTGTTGTTCTTAATGCTTTGGGATATTTGACTTGCTATATACATACCGATTGTTATTCCCATTCCTATTAACGCTATTGCTATAATTACTTCCATTGTTTTAGTTTGTTTTTGTCCAGTATATTAGTTAAAAAACTGGACACATTATATGCAGTTACATTCTTTCTTATTGATTTAACCTCTATTATGTTTATTTGCATATACTTAAAATCTATATGTTATTCCTATTTTGAAATCTTTGAACTTCCAACTTGGTTTAAACGTTATTGTTAACACACCACTCCACAACTTTACTTTAAACATTCGTCAGGGATATTCAGTGCCTCTATTATTGCGAACTCTATTGTTTTGCTTGGGTTGTTAAACCCAGTTAGTTTATGTATCTTATGTCTAAGGTCTTTCCATCTTAAGTACGTTTGTTTTGTTACCTTAACTTTTATTTCGTACGTGTAATCGTTGTCTAAAAATACATCTCTCATATCATCTCTGTCTAAAAATTAATCTCTTTAAAACTCTCTGCCCTAAAAATACATCTCTCTGATGCTTTTTTTCCTAAAAGTAATCTCTCTGATGCTATCATATTATGTATGCTTGTAATTCTTCTAAATGCCCTATGCTGTTTTCTAACTTTAACCTATTGAAATAGAATTCTTCTGTACATCTGTATTCACCAGTAAAAATATGTTTTGCTTTGGTTGGTAGTAATGCCTCCAGCTGTTCTTTAGTTCTAAAATACTTGAACTCGTTTTTACTGTTATGATACTTCATTTTTAAATCTTGGTTAGTGAATTGAATAACTAACACGTTTAAGCAATTCATACCGTTAAACAGTTGTATGACCTCATAATCATTTAAGTAGTGTAGAACGTACCTAACAATCCCCAAATCATAACAACCAGTATGTTCCAATATGTTTTCTACTATGTCTGGTTTCTTATCTTTATCTATGTCTATTGTAACTGCGTGTGGTATGTGTGTTTTAATTAAACCGTTTCCACCACCAAAATCTCCAACCGAGCTTGGAATATCCACACTGTCTAATATCATTTTAATACTACGTCTGTAAAGATAATCACTTGTTTCGTCTGCCCACTTTCCAAAGTGTTCTCCGTTATCTACGTTAATAATTTTTTTCGGCATATCTACTAAATTTAACCCATTCATAAAAGTTGTGTCTTGCTGTTTCATTTGTCTTAACGTTCTTTCCCTCCCTCTTGTGTTTTATAAACTTTGTTCCCAACCATTCAAACACCATTCCGAAACGGTTGCCTCCAATCCAACTGGTGCTATCTACACTGTCAAAAGGCATCTTAGAAAGCATCGTCATCTTTGTATATCCTAATCCGTGTACTTTAACTCCTTTTGTGTGTGCGTAATCTATTAATTTTCTTAACTTCTCTGGACTTTGTCTTGTCCAAGCACTGGCAAACATACCACTCGCTGAAATTGCTATATACTTATATTTCTCACACAACTGTTTATAATAATCCACACCCAAAAAAAAGTGAAACACTGGTATCGTTTGTTTCCCAGTTTCCTTTTCTATTCTTTGGTTAATTATATCTGTTTTCTCTTTACCTATTAATTGATAAATGTCTAACTCAAAGAAATGTTTAACGTCATACTTATTTATGAAATCAATGTAACTTGTTACATACTCATCTAGTTCTGTTTTAGCACCACCGAAAAAACTAAACGCACCACTGTCTAACATAAAATTATTGTACTTATGTATCACTTCTGCCTCGTGTTTACTTATTGCCCAAAAGGTTTCTAACCTATTGAAATCATAAAAGTCATCTCCCCCTAAATGTTTTATCCATAACTTATCCCAACCACTGCCAGCAAGATAAACTTTCACAATCCTAATAATTTAAAGATTGCTTGTTCCTTAGTACCGTCTAATTCTGTTAACTTATCTAATACTAATTGGTGTTCCTCGTTGGTGTATTCTAATACAATTTTATTCGTGTCTGCTGTTGGATTGTAATCTTCCACGTCATCAAATAAATTATCTATGCTAACGTCTGTGTTGGTGAACTCAAAATCTTTGAAACCAATATCAAGTAAAACATCTTTGTCAAAGTGTGTGGTTAACATATCCACATCAAACCGTCCACCCGCTTTATTCATTCTTACGTTTAACTCTTTTTCTTTTGGTAATGTTAAGTCTAATTCAATACACGGTACGACTGTCATATCTAACGCTACACACGCTTTTAATCGTTGGTGTCCACTTATGATAATATCTTTACGTTGCTTGTTTATATTAACTAAGATTGGCTCTACCAGTCCAAATCGTTTAATGCTGTCTTGTAGTTGTACCAACTCCTCCTCTGTTATTATTCTTGGATTGTATTCAGCACTAATTAATTCTATTACTTTTCTGTCTTTTAATTTTACTTTCATTTTATAAGATTTAAAAATTCTTGTCTTGCGTTAATATCTGTTTTGAAAACACCAGTCATCTTACTGGTTGTTGTAAACGTGTTATGTTTTTTAACACCCCTCATCTCCATACATAAATGCTTTGCCTTTAATACAACCGCTACTCCCAGTGGTTCAAGTTCTTCCATTAGAAACGTTGCTACTTGTTCTGTTATTCTTTCTTGATTTTGTAACCGTCTGCTAAATGTTTCAAGTGTACGTGCTAACTTGCTTAGTCCTACAATTTTCTTATCTGGAATGTATGCTATAAACCCCTCTCCAAAGAACGGCGCTATGTGGTGTTCACATAAGCTGTAAAAAGGTATGTTTGATTGAACTATCATTTCATCATAACCCTCACTGCTAAATGTGGTACAATTCCACTCTGGCGGATTAAGAAATTCTTTAAAGAATTTAATGTAACGTTTAGGTGTTTCTTTTAACCCCTCTCTATTACAGTCCTCTCCATAAAATTCTAACAACCTTGTTACATTTTCTTCTACCTCTTTTTCCCCACTAAGTTCCCACGGGAATTCTAACCACGTATTCTTAAATTCTTTACGTTTGTCAAATAGGAAAATAAACTTTTTATCTGGATACTTCTTTTTCCATTTCTTATGTGTTGTTCCACTGTCATACAAGTCATCTATTATAATGTTTGCCTCCTCTGGTGTTTCTACTGCTCTACCAGTTAGTCCAGCAATAACTTGTCCACCACGTGGAATGCCATAGAACTTATCTTCTTTCCCATACTCTTGGAGTTTTTGAAACATTGCTTTGTAAATTTCATTCCAAGTTAATTTGTGTATCTTACTCATTGTTTTATTTTTATTTATACTCCAGTAACTTCATCCCAGATATTAACTTGTAATCTGCTACAATAGAAGTAATTGTTTTCCTTACACATCTCTGCAACCATCATACCACGTTTTATAATATCTGCTCTACAATCTCCCGCTGGCATTAATACAATCTTCTCCTCTTTTAAACTAAGCAAATCTATAATGTCCTGAACCTCTAATAAATCTTCTGGCTCTGCTATTACAAACTTAAAAATAGAACCGTGAACTCCATTGATTTGTCTTAGCACGTCTGCTTGTATTGTACGTTCTTGTTTCATACCACTGTTAGAAGTTTTGGGAGAACAATTAATTAAGTCTAACTCTTTTAATAATTCATTTTTAAACTCTTTTGTTCCGTTGGTTTCTATTTCAAGATACGGTAGGTATTCATATTTCTGATAATAGATATTAAGAAATTCTATTATTGCGTCTTGTTGTATAACTGGTTCTCCACCAGTAAAACAAAGGTGCGCACCCTTTACTAGATATTTATGGTATCTCTTAAAAATCTCTTTCACGAAATCTCTTATTTCCCACTTGTCCCCCTTTGTCCATACTGGTATTGTATCACACACCCAGTCTTTCCCCTTACATAAAAGGTTACAACCTTGAAGTCTTACAAAGACACACGGCACACCCATTGTTATTCCCTCTCCTTGTATGGAGTAAAAGTATTCACTAACTCTTATTTCGTTACTTTTCATTGTATATAATTTTGCTTGTTTTGGTTTCTCCTAAACTAATTTCTATTATTGGTAGCTCCCGCTTTATTTGTCCGAACATCCAGATTGCCATATTCTCTGCGCTGGTTTCAAATGGAAGTTTAACGAACGGTTCTCCCACCAGCTCAAACCCATCACACAAAGGGTCTTTCTCATACAGTAAAAAGTAATGGTCGTATTGTTTAATAATTGGTTCTACCACCTTGTCAATATCACTAAACAACATTGTTATTCCATTTGTTAATTCTGTGAAAGCAAATGTACACACCACGTCATACGTGTGTCCGTGTAATCTACCACACTTTTCTCCCGCCTCTTTGTTTCTGTGCCCAGCGTAAAAATGATATTTCTTTTCTATTTCTATTCCCATATTAAAAATCGCTTATTAAAAAAAAGTAACTCTCGTCTAACTGTAATATTATTTCCATATTTTGTAGGTAGTCCAACAACTTATGTCTGTCCTTGCTTTCCCATATTGTATGACACCCCTCTCGTTCTCCCATACTCAAACAGTGGTATGTAATATTCTCTTTATTTGTTTCTAGTTCTTTGTTGTAACTTCTAGGAATTAAATGGCTGTGACTTAATGGTACATCCGAACGTCCACACCCAGTACAATATCTTGGTCTATCTAATTCTAGTTCTTTGTAAACCTTTTTCAATTCTTTGTTAATCTTACTTTGTTTACTGCTAACTTTTTTCAACATTGGTTTGTTTCATTATTAAGTAATCGTCTAGTGCTTTTATGGTGTCGTCTATTCCCTTAGTCACCAACGCTTTGTAACCACGTGAAGTTAAATCTATTATCCATTCTTTTTGTTCTTTGGTTGCATACCGTTTTAAAACTTTTATTTCAATGAACAATCCAAAGTAGCCTCCCCTCGCCTCTGTAATTTGTAAGTCTGGAAATCCTTTAACGTAACCAGTTGCTTTTGCTTTTACTGCTTGTCTGAAACTTGTTCTTATTCCACCTAAACTTGCACAGTACCGAACACGTGGATACTTTAATTTAATGTACTTAATTACTGCTGCTTGTAAGTTTTGTTCTGTCATTACAGTTGTCAAAGATATAAAAAAAAAGAGAACCACGAAAGTTCTCTTATTAATTATTAACTGCTGTATGTTCATATCTTACGTACATTGGTCGTTTACATCTGATATGTGTGTTGTGTACTAAACTTCTTTTAAACCCATTAGAACGCTTAATAACTGTGCTGGTGTGTACAGTGGCAACCCTCCATCCACCTTTCCAAAAGTACAAATGAAATTATTATCCTCTATGTCCCACTGCCAAACAACACTAACGTTATTCTTTATGTGGCTCCTTAGTATTGTCTTTATTGTTTTGTATGTCATCTAATAATTGTTGTTCTAGTTTTTTGGTAAACGTGCCACGTTCCTTGCTGTTCCAAAACTTGTAACCCTTTAATCTTTCTTTCTCAAACATCTTACAAACCTTTCGTCTATTTTTGTAATCCTCGTATGTTTCGTTTTCCAATCTATGTGGTGTAAAGTCTAGTCCCTCCTTTTCCATTTTTCTTTGTATTTGTTAAATTCACTTTCCCTTTTTTCCTTTTCTATATTTTGCAAGGTAGTAATTTTTTTATAAATGGAATTGTCAATACTGTAAATGTAAGAAACCATCTGTTCCAAAGTTAAAACACCATTACGAAAATCATCTAAGTTCTGTTTAAGAGGACAATAGAAACTTTTTAATCTAGCCACGTGCTAATTCCATTTCGGTTTCCCACACACTGTCACAGTGGTCGTTGCACCTTTTGCACATCTTGGTATCCGTGTCCATAACTGCCTCACAGCAAGAACTTGTTCCACTCCATTCGTCCTTACAATCACAATCCTTATTATCACCACACATAACGCATCTCTGGTGTTCCGAACAGTATTCGTCATTCTGTTCTATTTCCTTGTCACATAACTTACAACTTGGATTAGTACCATTAAAATCATTCGGGTCGTTGTGGTGTTGGTTTGTACCCTCCACCCAGTCTTTAATATCTATTGCCATAATCTATTGTTTAATAACGGTTGCTTGTACTCACCGTCTGTTAATTTCCAGTCCTCTCTTTTGTAGTCATTAAAAAAGTATGTCCAACACGTAACCGTCTTATTGTTTTCTAGTTTAATTTTTATCTTCCAACGTTTATAAAAATTCGGGTGTCCCTCTAAACTATCTAAGTATGCTAATCGTTGTTTACTTACTTCATACACTTCTCCTTTCACTTGGTGTATCATTTCGCTGGTTAAGTAAGGTAACGAACCAACGTACAAACTAAATTTATCTTTCGTTATACCACGTCCAATAATTTTTGCGTTGGTTAGAAAACTGCTGTTACTGTATCCAAATTTTAAAGTGCCATACACGAACACTAATTCATTATTTATCATTTCCATATTTTTTTAGTTTGTCATAAACATTTTTACAATCGTTGTAATGTTTGGTGTTAAATTTAGCAAACGCTATCATATCTTTATCCTCCCATCTACTAATAATTCTTTCTTGTAATATTTTGCTTTTAAAATCTATTTCTTTTTTTAACTGGTTGTTATCACTTAGCTTATTGTATAACATCATCATTGCTCCTAAGAGTATTCCTATTCCAAAAGTTACTACGATTAGAATTATTATGCTACTTGTTGTTTCCATTTCTTAATTGTTTTAATTGGTTTTTAATTTGGTTGCCTAGTTGTTTTGTTCCCGTCCCTTTCTTACTTCTGTATGTTAAACGTTTGTCCACGTTATCTGTCTTGTCCTCATTGTCCCAGATTACTTTCCTCCAACTCTTAATCCATCCATAATAAGTTTTAACAGTAACGTGAAAATCTTTTGTATTTCGTATTCCATTTCTAAACGCTTTTTGAATATCTACAAAATTTAAGTTTGGAAAATCTTCGTGTAAATCATTTGCCAATATAACAGCAAAAGAAACCACATCTTCGTCACTGGGTCGTTGTCCTAATTCTTGGTATGTTTGTGTCAGTAAATCACAACACATTTCTCTTAATACTCTTAATTCTATGTCTATATTTTTTTCAATCATTTTAACCTAGTGTTTTAATTAACTATTTATTTATGCCCCAATACACCTTAACCCAGTGTAAGACCGTTACAGACACTCTAAATGTCCTTAACGTATCGTTTACGTTTCTAAGTTATCTAACATATTTCTAGCACTTTTCCACGTATTAATATTGGTTTCTGTATTACTTTTTTTGTTAAGATAATATGCCTTTCCGCTTGGTGTTTTCTTTCCCCAACTCTTATTATTCTTACACCATCTTTTTAATCTTAGGTTAACATCAAAAGTACGTTCAAGTTCAAATTTCATTTTTGTTTTACTGGTATTTTTTTCCGTCCAATAATCACAAAATTCTTTTTTTAATTCTACATCATATTTTAATAAAGAAACTTGATTAATAAAATTTAATTCTCTTATAGATATATTATTATTACTTGTATTATTAATGCTTGTACTATTATCCTCACGGTTTTTAATGGGAGTGGTAACATTGTTTTTCGTTATACCTATCTTTCTTTTAATAACTTGCTTACTCTCATTCCGTTGTACTTCAACAGTAACAAAATTCTTTTTATGTAATTCACTAATCCATACACTAATTGTATTTTTCGTTACACCATACAAATTAGAAAAATAATTGTTGCTAGCAAAACAGTAACCGTGCTTATTACTTAGTGCTGTTATTTCTCCATACAAAAGTTTAGCACTCGGTTTCAAATCCGAGTACCTAACTTCTGCTGGTATAATTGCGTAGTAACTAGGCTTGTCCATTAGTTTCAATACGTGTTATTTGTTCTTGTGTATTAACTAGCATATAATTTACATAATTACAAGTGTTTCCAAATCTATTTTTTCCCTTGCTATCTAAGTTGTGAATAGCATAACCCTTTTTTCTTAGGTTAAAAATAATTGCTCCCAGTCTTTGTGAACCACATAATTCATATGCTTGTTCTTGGTTAATTTGTTTTCCTTTTTTTAAGTGTTGTAACACAACTTCTGTCTGCGTGTTACATTCCACTCCATTAATCATTATCATTTTATTAATTTTTTTAGTTTAATTATTTGTTTACTAATTGTCTTTTTCTGTACGTTTAACAGTCCTATTTCTTTTTCCACACTTGCGTACTCATCTCCAAATAAAGTTGCTTTAAATGTTTCATATTTTCTTAACGTTGGTTTTTCTACTGTTAAAAATTTATCTAATAATTTGGTGTGCCATATTGCTGTTGCGTGGTTGCTAATTGCTGGTACGTACAAAGGAACGTCAGTGTATTTCATTCCTAATTCTTTACATAAAAAGTAAACTAAAAAACGTCTTGCCTCTACTACTGGTCTTTTACGTGTTACGTTAACTTCAAAGTTAGTAATCTCTATGTTAAAAATTTCTCCTAAAATACACTTTGCTCTTAATATAGTTTGTTCCATTTGTTTCATATCTAAAATGGCAAATTATCTTTGTCCGTGTCAGCATACTTTAACTGGTTCTGTTTGTTGGTGTATTCGTCAGTGCTTTTAATTTGGTCTTGTATCCACTGTGGTTGTGTATCTAACCATTCTGCGTTATAATTGTCGTGATAGTTAAAAATAAAAGTTTCGTTAAATTGTACGGGACATTCTACACCCTTTGTTAATTTACCCAGTCCACCAATCTTAGCATATTCATTTCCATTTTTTGCTGTACCGTGTACAACAGTAACGTTACACGGTTGTCCTAATAAATCTGTTAAGTCAAACCCACTTAAATCTGCGTTGGTTAAACTTGCACCCCTCCACATTTCTACGTCTTTTCTTAAATTACTTTTTTCGTGTAAACTAACAGTGTACTCCTTGCTAATTACCATTGGTTTTTCTTCACCACTAAATTCTCTTGTTTCGTGTGGTAACTCAAAAGTTAATCTTACTTTGTCACTAAACTTTTTTTCTCCTTGGTATTCCCATTCTACTGTCCCAATATGTATCATAGAATAACATCTTCCAATATGTGTTCCACTTGGTACTAATTCCGTAACCTTTTGGCTACCACTTTTTATTACTATTCCTTTCATAATTTTACTTTTTAATTGTTTAATTTTTTTAATTGTTTAATTCTTTGTTCCTTAACTTCTATGGATAGTTTGTCCCAGTCAGTTGGCGGTTGCCAATCTGGTATGCTTGCTCTCATAGTAGCGAACACTATCCGTTCTTGGAATTTTAGTTTGTCCTCCCTTGTTTCTTTTTGGTTAGACATTTCGCCCATTGCCAAAAACATTTTCATTGCGTTTATACTCATATAACATTTTTTTTAGTTGCTTACTCTTTATGGTTTTCAGCGTCCCCAGTTGTATTTCCCTCTTGTAATACATCTTGTATGTATTCAGTTGTTATTCCCATTAATTCTAGTCTGTATGGTATAACTTTTTCATAATTACATTTGTCACAGCATAGTCCTTTTTCTTGGTTGTATGGTTTAGAATTGTTTCCCCAACCCTCAAACTTTTTTGTACAAATGTTACATTTTAATATCATCATAAATATACGTTTTTTATTCTAAGTTTCCTTGTAAAGTGTAAACAACATCTTGGTTAATTACTCTTACGTCTGTGTGTATGGTGTAAACTACTTGCTGTTCTCCATCAAATTCGTTTCCATCTATTCCACAAATGCTTAACGGCATAACATTAACACTGTCCATAATTTTTTCTGGTTTATCATAATCAATAACCAATCCAATTAAATTACTCTCTGCCCAGAACAAAAGGTTCTCGTTAGTTACATATACAATTTTACTTTTTTTGTATAATTTCATTTGGTCTATTGCTGTAAATGGTTGCCTAAAGTATCCTCGTGGTTTGTACTCTCTAGGAAAATGTATAATGCTTTTAATACTGTTTTCACAATCTTTAATAACGTCTTGTAACGTTTGTCCTTGCACACTTGTATCGTTTAAAATTTCTTGTATGTCTTTTGGTAAATCTTCTTTTTTCATCTTAGTTGGTTTTAAATGTTAACGGTTGGTGCTAATTACAGTTCTAACAACTGTTGTGCTCTTTACAGTGTGGGTTACTTTGGGTTATCCATTTTTCTCCCAGTACACACACCAACCGTTATCATTATTATTTTGTTAAATTAGTTATTAAATTCTCTATGGTTTTTTCGTGGTTGTCCAAACGTGTTAAATTTAACATTGCTTGTCTTAATGTGTTAGAACAAATTCTTAACGTATCAGTTTGCATACCCACTAAGTTCGCTTTGCTGTCTTGTCCATCATTAAGTAATCCAACTTCTTTAACTTCTAGTTCTACAACTCTGTCCTCCCACGCTGTACAAACTTCTTCTAGTAATTTTTTAGTCTTGTAATCCATTTTTAATATTCTTTTTTTGGTGTTGTTAATTTATTTATTTTGTCTTGGTAGTTCTTACATTTTCTTTCATATGTGCTATACAGTTCAACGTGTGGTTTGCCTTTCAACAAAGTGTTTTTTAATTGTTGGTTCGCTAACTGTATTGCCTCATCTTTGTTTTTTGCTTTTACAGTAAAGTCGTCCATATCAAAATCTCCGTACCCACTTATCCAACCGTAATAACATACTATGTATTTCTTCTTGTATGCCATTTTAATTCGTTTTAAGGGTCTTAACGTTACATTGGAGTATCTTAACATAACCGTACTGTATTAAATCGTTTACAAACGTTCTATCTGTCGTAATGTCTATATCTACGTTGTCCAAGTTCTTAAACCATACTTTGCTACGTACTCTGTGTTCTTGGTTTGTTGTTGGTTGGTCAAACGCTAACAGTCTTAATTCGTTTACTAACTGTGTCGGTGTTTCTGCTATAAGTTTAACACCCTCCATCTTGTACACACACTCCCACTTTTTAGTCGTTGTGTAATTTGTTTTATCTAACTCCATAATTTTGTCTGGTTTTCGTTAAACTCATCTTCTGTCATATCCATTAACTTTTTTGTTTCTTGGGTTTCTGTAAAGTCATAATCTGTAATATCTATTTCCTCAATGGTGTTCCAATCGGTTGTATCAAACTCATCTGTTATACCACTGTAAACCCCTTTACTTTGCATTGGTTGTGTTCTTGTGGTGTTGCTGTATCTATTTGTCGCTGGTGTACCATACTCAAACCACTGTTTGTTAACGTAACCGTATTCACTTGCTACTGGGTCGTGGTCTATATCTATTTTGTCTATTACAGTGTTACCACTCCACACGTATAATCTACCCTCTTTTAACTGGTAAATGTTTTTTAAATTACAGTTAATTAACACATCTCTTAAACTGCTAAAATAAACATCTCCGTTACTACTTCTTCCACACCATAACGGGTTCGTTTTTCTATAAGTGTAATACTTATCACCAATACTAAATAACGTTGCTAATGCCCCACTAAATTTTCCCAGTGTCTTAAAGTCGTGCTTTGTTTTGTTAAGTACCTTAAAAATCATTTGGCTGTCCACCTCTGTTTCACTACACTTAAATTCTTCTCCAACTTCTTTGTAATTATGTACAACTCCGTTATGTGCCCCAATAACTTGTCCGTACTCAAATGGGTGTTGGTTGGGTAACGTTCTTGCACCGTGTGTGCTGTATCTTGTATGCCCTATAAATTTGCTTGTCTTTAACTGTCTAACTTGTTGGTGTAATCCTAAACTCTTTCCAATTACTTTTTCAAACGTTGTACCATCATAATATCCCGTACTATGTCCACCACGTGTATCGTTTGCTATTAACAACTGGTTTATTATTGTTGGGTCTGCTTTTTTGTTTCCCGTAAATCCTATTAATCCACACATCTTTTTTAATTGCCACCTACTTTACTCAGTGGTCTTTGTTAGTTATTATTAATTATTTTTTTGCTACTTTATCTACCCACTTCTTAACTGGGTTATTTTTGTCTAGTTTTGCCAACACTTGTAACCCCTCTAACATTTCTCTACGGTCTGTTGTAAGTTGTAAGTCTGCTTGTTGCTCTAAGTCCAGTTGGTCTTGCTTAACGTTGTACGTTGCTCTAACACGGTTTGTAGTGTCTGTATCCTTTTGTCTTAGTCTTGCTATTTCTTGTTGGTATTCTTTAAATCTAGTAATGTCCATTTTCTTAATTTTTTTTAGTTAGTTTTCTTATTAATTATTATGCTACTTGTTCTCCCATTTGTTCTACTTGGTTTAACAAACCACCCAACTCAAACAACTTGTTTCCAAGTTGTCTAGTTGTTTGGTTTGTGTCTTCTGCTCCTAACAAAAACAATAATTCTTTTCTGTTACTGTTTACATTGTCAAAGTCTATTTGTACTGTAAAACTTCCGTTCGTCCATTTGCACACGTGGTAAATTTTTGCTGTCAATTCACATACTGCCTCCCATCTTGCTGTAACCTCATTAACAACTGGTGTTCCGTACTGTGTATTTCCAAAGTGGTTTGCTCTACCTAACATAAAGTCTAATACAACTTTACTTCCTCCAAAACATTGTTTAAATGCTTTCTTAGGGTCGTTTGCTATTTTTGTGCTTATTGGTGTCGTTGTTGCTATTGCTTTGTCTACCGTGTTTAATAAAAAAGAAACCCAGTTACAAATCTTAACACTATCTACACTTCCTCCGTGTTGTCTAAATTCTATTGTTCTGTATCTGTTCCAACATTGTACATTAACCGTTCTGTATCTATCCCCTATTGTATTAATCACGCTACTTACTGTATCACAGTTTCTTAAGTTGTGTACTAACGTTTCAACGTTACCGTTGTAAACTGGTCTACACCATCTGCTATCGTGTCTGCTTGGTGCTAAAATGCTATTTATTATTTCTTGGTTCTTTGTGTATTGTACTAATACGTTTTTCATTCCTTGTGCTGTTACGTCTTCACATCCAACGTGTACGTGTATTCCACAACTTCTATTAACAATTACTCCATCAACACTTGCTAACTGGTCTATTACTCTCTGTGCCTCCTTTAACCCTTTCTTTCCTTTTAGTATTGGAGAAACTAATTCTAATCCACACGTGCTGTCTGTAATAATTTTCCAGTGGTCACGTGTGTTGTGGTTGTAACCCTCCATAACTACATCTACATTTCTAAACGCTTGGTTAACTCTACGTGCTACTTCTTGTTGGCTAGTGTTACCGTTAGTTGTAAATTCAATTTCGATTCCAAATGTTCTGCTGCTGTTTACTTTTGCTAAATTTTTCATGGTGTAATTTTTTTTTGTTAGTTTTGTTATTAATTATGGTGTAAACATACAGTCTTTAATGTGGATAACACTCTGTTCTTAACTTTTTTTTAACCTAGTAAACCAACATTTCTTAAAAATGTGTGTAATTA